>OFGP01000005.1_pt1 | contig 206523 bp, 179 predicted proteins | sample 1521781 | NCBI WGS metagenome assembly OFGP01 (sample SAMEA3504113, study PRJEB24116) | mouse gut metagenome | biome: mouse gut; feature: mouse-associated habitat; material: faeces | place: Denmark | collected 2011
CGAAGCAGAAAAAGGAGTACATTCTTGACAGGGACGGGAATAAAATCTATGACCCCAAAAAGCGGCAGTACAAATGCAAATCCATTCCCGCTACCGACTGGAACGAACAGACCAAAGCGGAGGAATGGCGGGCGGCATGGGCGGAACTCTGCAATCAGGCATTGGAGCAGAACGGACACGCGGAGCGCGTAGACCATCGCAGTTATGAACGGCAGGGGATAGACCAGATACCCACCGTCCATTTAGGCGTTGCCGCTTCCGCTATGGAGAAGCGCGGCATCCGCACCGAGCGCGGCGACCTTAACCGCGAAATCGAAGTGACTAACCAGAAGTTACGGCAGTTAAAGGCGCGTATCTCCAAACTGCAAAACTGGTTAAAGGAAGAAGCCGAGAACACCGAGCCGCCCACCCTTGCCGACTATATTCAAGGCATACTGTCACGCAAGGTACAGACGGGAAAACCGGGATATTCCCAATCCCTCTATAACCTCAAAGACGCGGCAAAAATGCTGAACTTCCTGCAAACCAACAACATCATGGATATGACGGGGCTTGATGAAAAATTCAAGTCCATGATAGGGGAACAACTGGATATTCAAGGGAAACTGAAACCCGTTGAACGGCGGCTTGCCACTCTGAAAAAGCACTTAGAACAAGCCGACATTTATTTCAAGTGTAAGGGAAAGAAGCCGCTGACCGAAACCGAGCAAATCCTATTTACAACGGCGAAAGATTATCTCAAAGGTGTGATGAACGGCAAGACCACAATCCCGACAAAGGCATGGAAAGAAGAATACACTAGGCTGACCGCCGAGAGGAAAACGCTCAATCAGCGGTATCTTGCATTGAAAGAGGAAGTGAAAGAAGCGGAGAAAATCAGAAAGAGTGTTTACAGTATCTTGCGGCAGGAACAGCGGGAACAACAGCCCCACAGAAAGCAGGATATGGAGCGATAAAAGAAAGGGTGGCGGGATAGTCAACACTTGTCACCACCGCCCTGTTTTGGACTTTTATTAGACCGATAAACTGGAATTTGGTTTTACACTTTTTCATAGGGCAAAGCCCGTGACCGAGATAGAGCGTCAGCGGAATTGAGGTGCATGGCGGACTCGGCTATAAATTGGAATAAGTCCTATAACCAATTTTTCAATTATATTATAAAGTTAATGTAGCAATATATTGATTGCCTTTTTTTTCAAAAGAGGCTTTTTCATTACGCCAAATATTATAAGAAACTATATTATTTATAGGTATATGCCCATGTAAAATATGTATTCCATGTCTTCTGGCTTCGGCCAAAACCATATTAAATGCCTGCGTTCCCCAATGCTGTCCCCAATACGGACTTGCTAACCAATATCCACAATTGAACACTCCATTTCTAACTTTGCTTAGAGAAATTGTGCCACACACAGCCCCATTTATCAAAATAACAAAGTATTTTGAGTTCCTTTTGGTTATCCAATCATTTGTTTTTATCCAAAATTCATCCTCTGTTATTTTGTCTACAACAGATGGGCATAATCTTTCTTTTAAAACATCATCCGTATTGAGTATCTTGACTAAATCTTTGACATACTGTTTCTCGAATTTCTCCAACTGAAGCATTTCTTTTCACCTTCTCAAATCCCGATTTATCGGTTTGTACTGGAGAAAATTATACCATACCCAATTACGAAAAGCGATTCCCGTTCTACGTCCCTTGACCGTCTGGATTTTTGCCGTTGCCATTTCGCCGCCGAAAACGGCTTCTAAACGCCCACAGGCGCATTTGGCGCCCCGTTTCCCGCCGCACTAACAAGGGCTTGCGTCAATAACTCAAAAAAGCACTTGACAAAACGTTTCATGCTTTGCTGTCATCCTGCCCTTGATAGATTATTAATGTTGAGTGAAATTTAATTGTACATGTAATGTTTTTCATTTATAATTTATATGGTAGAAAGTGGAAACGGATGTTTTGTAAATGATTGAGAATGGAGGCGTTGGAATATGAAGGTGTTGATGATTAACGGGAGTCCGAATCCGAAAGGGAATACGGCGATTGCGCTTGGAGAGATGGAGAAGGTTTTTGCGGCGGAAGGGATTGAGACGGAGGTTCTGCATATCGGGAATAAGGATATCCGCGGGTGTATCGGCTGCAGGAGGTGTGCGCAGACGGGGAAATGTGTGTTTGACGATGCGGTAAATGAAGCGGCGGCAAAGTTTGAGGCCTGCGACGGGCTTGTGGTGGGCAGTCCGGTTTATTATGCTTCTGCCAATGCCACGCTGGTGGCGTTCCTTACAAGACTTTTCTACAGCACGCATTTTGACAAGACTATGAAGGTTGGCGCGGCGGTTGCGGCTGCAAGGCGGGGCGGACTTACGGCTACCTATGATGAATTAAATAAGTTTTTCGGGATTTCGGGAATGCCTATTGCCTCCGGTCAGTACTGGAACGGGATTCACGGTGCGCAGCCCGGGGAGGCAAATGAGGACGCGGAAGGTCTGCAGATGATGCGGACGCTTGCAGGTAATATGGCGTTTCTGATGAAAAGTATTGCCCTTGGAAAAGAGAAATACGGCGTGCCGGAGAAGGAGCCCTTTGAGAGGACGAATTTTATACGGTAGTTATACGGCAGGTTTTGAGTGATGAATTGCGGTGGCATTTATGGCATTGCAGGCTGTGTATAAAGAGAATGGCTGCTGCTGCCTTTTGACGTAGATAAAAGGACATGAGAGGGTGATTGCACATTCTTTTGGCAGATAAAATTAGAAAGTTTTTCATAATCTTCTTGCGGAAAGTCCTGGGGGGGTATAATACAAGCAGATTTGGAAAAATATTTTTCGCACTTTGGGATTTGGTTTAAGGAGGGTATTTTAACGATGAAAATGAAAAGACTTTTAGCATTGATTGCAGCAAGTATTATGACAGTTTCCGCATGTATGGTAGTATCTGCGGCGGAAATTAAGGAATCTGTATCAGGAAATGAGATTGTGGAAGAGACTGACGGGCGCGAAATTATGGATGGACGCGAAGCCGAAATAGCCAGAGCGGCAGAAGCTCATGCACTTGAAATTGCAGCAACTGGAATTCCTTATGCGGCATGGATTGGAGCTGAAAGCGAAGGAAAGAGCATTGGCGAGTATATCAGTAATTCTGTTATGGAACTTCCGGGACTTGACGAGGTTACACCTGTAGGTCAGGGAGGAGGCGTTGTTCTTGATGGAAAAACCAGTAATGTCAGCTTTTCAATCCAGAAGCCTTTGCCTGCATATGTTGATTTGGCAAAAGCGCAGGCAGCTACTGTGAGCGGTAAGGTATTGAATGTGGTTGACCCTAAAACAACGGCCATTTTTGAAACCGCTACTGTAAACTTTTATATGCCTGGTGTGACAGCAGAGCAGAAAATTCAGGTGTATCAGTATGTTGATAAGCAATGGGTGAGCCTGAGCGTAGCAGAAGTTAGAGAGGACCATGTCGTGGTAGATATGACCTCTTTGGGAGTGACAGCATTTGTTGAAGTACAGTAAATATTAGGGTTGAAGTTTGAAAGCCAAGTGTGAAAATTTGCGGGCTGCTGTTTTTAAGGCAGCCCGTTTTCCATATATACGAAGCATGCTTTTTGCAATAATGTTAATAAAAATGGAGATGAAGTTCAGTTATGAAAGATGATAGTATAAAGTGGAAAAGGCATATATTGCAGGAAACAGTGGCAGTATATGTGTTTTTAATAATGGTGGTTTATCCTTTATATTATCAAAATAAATATTATGATATTGGATATGCCAAATGGAAATTTTTTTTAATTCTGACTTTGGGAGTGGGAACTATTTGGGCGTCCGTATCGTTTTTTACGACAATAGTAAAAATACACAGAGATGGATTTATAGGTTATAAGGGATGGAATATTTCTACTGTTGATGGCTTTATGCTGGCGTATTTTATTTCTGTTTTGCTGTCATCATTGTGCTCTCCTTATAAAGAGCAGATAATATGGGGATATAGCGGGTGGTATATGGGGGTAATTGCACAGCTGTGCTTTTTATTGATTTACTATTTTGTATCACGCTATTGGAGGCGGGAAACAACTGCTGTTCTCTGCTATTTTACAGCTGCCTTTTTTGTGTGTCTGCTTGCAGTCCTGATGCGATATGGTATAGACCCTCTTGGCTTATATGTAGGACTAGAGGAAAAATATATTGCTAATTTTTTGTCAACCATAGGACAGGTGACATGGTTTTCAAGCTATGTGGCACTTATAATTCCGTTGGGGGTATTTGTATTCTGGTTTTATGACAATGTCTATGTGCGGATTCTGGGAGGGGCATTTATAGTAGTTGGGTTTATGGCATCTGTGACGCAAAATTGTGACAGCATATTTATTGCTTTGGGGATTTTGCTTTGGGTAATGTTTTATATTTCTCTGGAATCAAAAAAGCAATTCCGGCGTTTTTTGGAGATGCTTATTATATGCTTTACAAGCTTTCAGCTTACAGGTATTTTACAGAAAATATTTACAGAAAGAGTAATTTTGCCAGATAGATTATCGTTATTTTTCACCCAAGGGAAAGTAACCAGATTTTTTTTACTTGTTATTATTCTATTTTATGTTTGTTTTAGAAAATCGGAAAATGAAAGATGGTTGGATATTAACAGGATAAAAAAAATAAGAACAGGGTTATCAGGAATGGTAGTTGCTGCAGTGATTATTACAGTAATATATATTACTCTAAATACATTAGGCAGGCTTCCAGAGAATATGAGTAGTAGTAGCAATTACCTTTTATTTGATGAGTATTGGGGAAATAATCGAGGCTTTTCATGGACAATTGCGATTAAAGCTTTTTTCAAAGGAGATATTGTGCGCAAGCTTTTAGGGTGTGGGCCGGATGGTTTTTCTTTATTTGTCCAGAATTTTTTTAATGAAGAATTGACAGAAAAATGGGGTGGGGGAGGTATGCTGGCCTGTGCCCATAATGAATGGCTGAATACCCTTGTGAATATGGGAGTTGCAGGTTTTTTTTCATATATGGGAATCTTTATTTCAGCGGTATGCAGATTTTTCGGGAAATCAAAAGAACATCCAGAGTTGATGGCAATATCGATTTCCATTATGTGTTATATGGGGCATAATTTTTTTTGTTATCAGCAAATTGTATGTACGCCCGTAGTGTTTATATTAATAGGCGCAGGGGAGGCAATTATCCGTGATGAAAAATATATTTCCCGTTGTGGTTAAATTCAGATTTAAAATGGCGTAAAGCTACAGCGCACATTCCAACTGGCAGTCATAAGGCTCCTCTGCCACATGTCCCTGATGATACCATGCGGCCTCTACACAGCCCATAGCCTTATAGAAGGCCTGGCTTTCCACGGCGGAATGAGCGGAGATATAGAGCTTTTTTGCGCCGTTTTGCCGAGCCCAGTCCTTTGCCGCCAGAAAGAGCGCTTTTCCTGCGCCCTGTCCCCGCATATCCTCGGAGACGTGAATGGACGCCAAATCAAGGTACCTGTTTTCACCGCCAAACAGGCCGGATGTTACGGCGGCAAAGCCTTTCAGGCATCCGTCCGAAAAAGCGCCGAAAACAAAGCCCCCTTCAAGCAGAGTGCGCCTTAAACAGTCAATTAATACCCGGTAGTCTTCTTCGCTCCAGTCGTCAATAAAGGGGTCGTCTTTAATTACCCATGCGCCGGCCTCATGGCGCCAGCATCCGGTGACAACCTGACGGCGGATGAAATCCTTAAATAATGCGCGGTTAATTTCATCAGGTTCTATTTTTCTGTATTGAATCATGGCAAATCCCTCCCCAATATTTTATACTGATTTTATATGAAATATTGTTGATATTCAACAATTAGTTTCGAAAGAATCTGTAAATTTCTATAAAAAATAAATATTGTACCTGTTTTTTCCTTTAGATTATAGTATAATAATCCTTACATATATAAATTGGCAGCCAAAGCAGATGCCGGATTGTTATTTGCGGCATGCAAATACCGCTTCGGGTGCGGAAGGGAAGGTAAGAAGGTAAATGGAGGCAAAAATTAAAATTTCCGGTTTTGCGGACGAAATCAGCGCTGATTTTGTTACGCAGCTTAAAACGGTTACCGGGTTGGGGATGCATTACATTTCACTGAGAGCCGCCGACGGAAAAGGAATTGCGGACTACACGGTTTCAGAGGTGGAAGAAAAGCTTCTGCCAAAGCTTGCGGAATATCAGGTAAAGGTATCCTCGCTCGGCTCTCCCATTGGAAAAGTCGGCATAGAAGACGAGGAGGGCTTCGGGAAGCAGAAGGAGCAGTTAAAGGAGCTGTGTAAAATCTGTAAACTGTTGGGGTGCAGGTACATACGGATGTTCAGCTTTTTTATACCGGAGGGAAAAGACCCGGAGGATTACCGGGAAAAGGTAATTGGCAAACTGAATCAGTTTCTGGAAATTGCCAGACCTTATGATGTGATACTTCTCCATGAAAATGAAAAGGAAATTTACGGCGATACAGGCGAGCGGTGCAAGGTATTGTTTGAAGCCCTGAAAGACGGGCATTTCCAGGCAGCCTTTGACTTCGCAAACTTTGTTCAGTGCGGGGAAGACACGGAAAAGTGCTGGGATATGCTGCGGCCTTATATCGAATATATCCACATCAAGGATGCAGTCTCAACGGACAAAGAAAACGTGGTATGCGGAACCGGAGAGGGCAAAATCAAGGAGCTCCTTGAGCGGGCGATTATTAAGGAAGGCTATGAAGGCTTCCTGACCCTGGAACCTCATCTGGTATTGTTCGACTCGCTGGCTTCACTGGAAACGACGGCGGCGGAAAATGTCATAAAGGAGAACAAGGCAAAGGACGGGGCCGAGGGCTATACCATGCAGTATAAGGCGCTGTGCGGGATTTTAGACGAAATAAAGGCGGTTTATTCATAATTAAAAAGCTTTTAACATGGCTGATATCAGCGTTAGCTGTTATCCTATATAAAATGAAAAAAGAGAAGGAGAATTCAAATGGAAAAAGTACGTTATGGCTTAATCGGTATTGGTGCGCAGGGGGGCGCGTATGCAGGCTTTCTGACGGGAAAGGGCGGAATGTTTGGTATGCCCGCGCCGGAGTGCCCGCCTCATTGCGCTTTAGGGGCATTGTGCGACATTGACCCGGAAAAGGAAGCAATGTGCAGGGAAAAGTATCCTGAATATCCTTTTTATAAGGATTGGAAAGAAATGGTGAATTCCGGCGACGTGGATGCGGTTATCACGACGGTTCCTCATTATCTGCACACGGAAATTGCAATTTACTGTCTGGAGCACGGCATGAACGTTCTCGTTGAAAAGCCTGCCGGAGTTTATGCAAAAGCGGTTCGCGAGATGAATGAATGCGCGGCAGCCCATCCCGATGTGGCGTTTGGGATTATGTTCAATCAGAGAACCAACAAGCTTTATCAGAAGATAAAAGAAATCGTTGCTTCCGGCGAGCTTGGCGAGCTTCGGCGTACCAGCTGGATTATCAATTCCTGGTGGCGTCCTGACAGCTATTACAGGCAGAGCGCGTGGCGCGCTACCTGGGGAGGAGAAGGCGGCGGCGTTCTCGTGAATCAGGCGCCTCATCAGCTTGACCTGTGGCAATGGATTTGCGGCGTGCCCAGCAAGGTATATGCAAAGTGCCTGTATGGCTGCCACAGAGATATTGTGGTAGAAAACGACGTAACCGTTGTAACAGAATATCCTAACGGCGCAACGGGAAGCTTTATCACCTGTACCCATGACCCCATCGGCACGGACCGTCTGGAAATTGACTTGAAGGGCGGTAAGATTGTGGTTGACGGCAGCGCAAAGGCTACGGTTTACCGTCTGAAAAAGGATGAGGACGAGCTCAATGCATCCTTGAGCATGGGAGAGCTTTCACGGCTGACCAGCGGAAATTCTGCGGGGGCGAATGATTTATACACAGTGGAAGAATTTGAAAATACGGACGGCTGGGGACTGCAGCACACAACGGTTATGGAGAACTTCGCATTACATATTTTAAAGGGCGAAGAACTTCTTGCTCCCGGCTCCGACGGGATTAACGGCGTGAACCTGGCAAATGCCATTCTGCTTTCCTCCTGGCTTGGTAAGGAAGTGGATAATCCGGTGGACGAGGATGTGTATCTGGCAGAATTAAACAAGAAGATTGCGGAAGAAGGGAAGTTCCCTACCCGCTGAGAAATGCTTTGCAAAGAGGCGTCTGCCGCTCGGGCAGGATAAGTGAAAACAATTTCGCAGTCATTATCTGCGATATGGATGAGGTATAAAGATGAAAAAAGCGGCAATTATCGGCCTGGGAGATATCTCGGGCATTCATATCGGGGCAATCCGCCAGAATCCTGAAATCGTTCTGGCGGCGGTCTGCGATATCGACGAGGCGGCAAGGGAAAGGGCGCCGGAGAATGTTCCCTTTTACACGGATTTCAGGGAAATGATAGAGCGCGAGAAGCCGGATGCAGTACATATCTGTCTTCCCCATTATCTGCATGTTCCGGTATCCTGTGAAGCGGCCGAAATGGGCGTTCATGTATTCTGTGAAAAGCCTGTGGCAATGAACACAAAGGAGGCGGAGGAGTTTGCGGCTTTTGAGGCCGCACATCCTGAAATCCATATGGGAATCTGTCTTCAGAACCGTTTCAACGAGTCTGTGGAGATGCTTAAGGGCTTTATTGACAGCGGTAAGTACGGCAAGGTGACGGGAACCAGAGGAATCGTGCCCTGGGCGAGGGAGAAATCCTATTATGATGTGAAGCCCTGGCGGGGAAAGCTGGAGACGGCAGGGGGAGGCTGTATGATTAACCAGTCTGTCCATACGCTGGATTTGCTTTACCATTTGGGAGGCCCCATTGCAGAGATAAAGGCTTCCGTCTCTCAGATACTGGATTACGGTATTGAGGTGGAGGATACAGTGGCGGCGAGCCTTACCTACGAAAACGGCGCCCGCGGTCTGTTTATGGCGACCAATGCCAATTATAAGAATGAAAGCGTTCAGATTTCCGTTCAGATGGAAAAGGCGGACTTTGCCATCGTTGACAATGTGCTTTACCGCATTGACGCAGAGGGGAACCGGGAACGGCTTGTGGAGGACGAGAGGCTCCCGGGCACGAAGTTCTATTACGGAGCAAGCCACGGAAAGCTTATCGCCAGATTTTATAAGGAAATAGAGACGGGCGGACGGGATTACGTTCATGTGAAGGACGCTGTGATGAGCATACGTCTGATAGACGGAATCCTCGAATCCAGCCGGACAGGAAAGAAAGTTGCAATATAAATTCAGCGGAACTGGAAACAGCGAAAGCCCGTACAGCGCACGGAACGATTTACGGACGTAAAAGCGGCCGGAAATTGTTCCAGACCAAGGTGTGCTGGAAGGGCTGTAGCGGAACTGAAAACAGCAGACAGGCGTAGGCGCACGGAACGATTTACGGACGTAAGCGGCCGGAAATTGTTCCAGATAAAAGGTGTGCCGGAGCCTGGCTGCGGAACTGGAATAGGAGAACAGGAATGGAAAAAGGACTTATTGGTATTCAGATGAGTACAATCAAAAATAAAATAGCGGAACTGGGAGCGTACGGCACATTGAAAGCCTGTGCGGAGCTGGGATACCACTGTGTGGAAATCAGTCAGATTCCCATGACGCCCGAGAACGTGGCGGGCATGAAAAAAGCCTGCGACGAGTTTGGTATCAAGGTGGCTGCATGCACGGCGGCTTTGGAGCCTATGATGCCGGGAATGCCGGGAGAATTCCTGGTAAGCGATTTTGACAAGATTGTTGCGGATTGCAAGGCTCTGGACTGCAACATGCTGCGTATCGGCATGATGCCCATGAACTGTATGGGAAGCAGGGAGAAAATTATTGATTTCGTGAAGCGCGCGGACGAGATGGCGGAAAGGCTGGAAGAACACGGCATTGATTTATATTACCATAACCATCATCTTGAATTTGTGAAATACGACGGCGAGTATCTGCTCGATATCATCAAGGATACCACGAAGCGGATGGGCTTTGAGCTCGATATTCACTGGATTCAGAGAGGCGGGGAAAATCCTGTTGAATTTATTAAGAAGTATGCCGGACGTATCCGCCTGCTTCACTTAAAGGATTACCGCGTTACCGAGATGAAGCTGACAGAGGGAGCGGACTTCATGCAGACCTTTGCCAATGTGATACAGTTTGCCGAGGTTGGCGAGGGAAGTCTTCCCATCAAGGAATGTATTGAAGCCGGACTGGCCGGCGGCAGCGAGTATTTCCTGATTGAGCAGGATGATACATACGGACGCGACCAGTTTGAGAGTTTAAAAATCAGCAGGGACAATCTGATTGCCCTTGGATATGGAGATTGGTTTAATATTTAACATGGGAAAAGTAACAATTCAAAGTATGGCAAGAGAGCTGGGATTTTCCAGAAATACGGTATCTATGGCCCTGAAGGGGAATGAGACGGTAGCGCCGCAGACACGGGAAATGATTTTAAGATATGCCGAGCGGGCGGGGTATCCGGGGGTATATTCCACAGGAAGGGATACGGAACCCGATGAAAACGCCACTTACCATATTATGATTTTGCGTAAGCCGGATATGGCGGTTTATTGGGATAAGATTATCAGCGGGATATCGGAGGAGGCCTGCCGGAATCAGTGCCAGACACAGGTGGCTGTGGTGACGGACGAGGCGGAGGAGAGGCTCCAACTTCCTCTTGGACTTGACGAAAGCATTCAGGCGGTTTTTGGCGTAAAGATGCTGAATCGGGATTATATTAATAAAATAAAAGCAATGGGTATTCAGATTTATATGCTGGATAGCTATAAGGGCGAAGAGGAAGCACCCCTGGGGGACGTGGTGAAGATGGAAAGCTTTCATCCGGTTATGCAGCTTACCCAACATCTTATCAGCCAGGGAATGAGGCGGATTGGTTTTCTGAATGAAAGCAGCAGTTTATTTGAATCGATGAACGACCGTTACAGCGGTTATCTGTATGCGATGAAGAAGGCCGGACTAACGCCTGACCCTGCAATTGTAATGCCTGATATGGAGAGCGGCACCTTTTATTTCCCGGAGACCTTTGAGAAGATAGTGGAAGGGTATGAGGCGCTTCCCGAGGCGGTGGTATGCGGCAATGATTCCATTGCCAAGTATCTGACCCAGGCGTTCCGCAAAAAGGGCATCCGGGTCCCGGAGGATGTGGCGGTAACGGGCTTTGACAATGATGAGGAAGATATGTTGTCGCCCTTTTTTACCACGGTCAATGTGGACGCAAAGTGGCTGGGAAAACGGATGGTACAATGCTTTTTGTGGAGAATCAGACATCCTGACGCCCCTTATGAAAAGGTGGCTGTTTCGGGGCAGATTGTAATACGAAAATCTTCCTGCCGCCAGGGAAAAAATGAAAGGTAAATATTTACTGAGAGAGTCCGGGATTTTTCATACCGGACTCTCTTTGGCTATATAAGCTGTCCTTCCTTGAACTGCATAATCATTTCCCGAGTGAGGCTTATATGGTCGTCTGTCAAATCAATTTCACTACGGCGAAACCATCCGGCTTCCGCCAGCTCATTTTTATCCAGAATAATTTTGTCATCCCCGTCAAGGTCGCAGAAAAATCCCATCAGCAGGCTTCCGGAAAAGGCCCAGGGCTGGCTTTTATAATAGCGGATATTTTTTACCCTTAAGCCAACCTCCTCCATTACTTCCCTCGCCACGGTCTGTTCGGCGCTCTCGCCGATTTCCGTAAAACCGGCGATAAGGGCGTAGTTGGTATAGGCTCTGCCGGCATATTTGCTCATTAATATTTTATCCCCGTTTAAGACTCCTACGATAACTGCGGGGGAAATGCGGGGGTAGACCATATTATGGCATTCGGGACAATAAAGCATACGCTCCTTATGGTCGGGCGCCATCCGCTGCCCGCAGCGTCCGCAATACCGGTTGACATTATACCAGCCATAAAGATGATGGGCGGTAATTCCGGCGAAAGCGGTGTGCCTGGACATGGCAGTACGGAAAATGCGCACATTTTCGTAGGCGTAGCCGGGGAGCATGATTGCAGGAGTATCGTTATTTTCGCTTTGACTGTTTGCGCTATGCTGCCGGCTGACGGGAAGAGCGGCCAGAAAGTATTTATAATTATCAATGGAAAAGAGATAATAAGGGATAATAGAAAGGTCCGCCAGCTCTTTGAAGGCGGGATATCTGAGTCGGCCTTCCTGAAAGCGTACCAGTACGGTGTTTTTGTGGAAAACCAGAACAAAATCGTTTTCGGCAGGGGAAATGTCGTGGTATTCATTGTGGTAGGTTCTGGGGTAAATATCCTGTATCATTTTATTGCAATCCTTTCTCCGGCTGTAAAAATATGTGTTTTTGAGACTGCTTAAATTATTTATAGAAGTAAAATTATTTCTGTGATAGTATATCTATATAATATAGTGTATGACGCCGATGTGCAAGGATAAGGAAAGGAATTCCCAATGAAATGGACAAAGTTTAAAATAAAAACCCTGACCGATGCAGAAGATATCATAATCAGTACGCTTTATGATATCGGTCTGGAAGGGGCGCAGATTGAGGACAAGGTTCCGCTGACCGCATGGGAAAAGGAGCAGATGTTTGTGGATATCCTTCCCGACGGGCCGGAGGACGACGGAATCGCGTGGCTCAGCTTTTTTGTGGAGGAAAGGGAAGGGAGCGGGCCGGCGGAGGGGAGCAGTTATCCGCTGCTTGTCCTGGGCGGAGAGGATATCACGGCGGAGGCAATTCTGGAAAAGGTGGAAGCCGAGCTGGAGGAGCTGCGGGCTTTTATGGATATTGGAGAGGGAACCGTTGCCGTTGAAGAAACAGAGGACATTGACTGGATAAACAACTGGAAGCAGTATTTTCATCAGTTTACGATAGACGATGTACTGGTGGTTCCCTCGTGGGAAAAGATTGAGACAGAGGGAAAAATGGTTCTGCACATAGACCCCGGAACGGCTTTCGGGACAGGAATGCACGATACCACCCAGCTTTGCATCAGGGCGCTGCGCAGATTTGTGACAAAGGAAACGGCGCTTTTGGATGTGGGAACCGGGAGCGGGATTCTGGCCATTCTTGCTTTGATGTTCGGGGCAAAAAGTGCGGTGGGGACAGACCTTGACCCCTGCGCCATTGAGGCGGTCAGGGAAAACAAGGAAGCAAATGGCATCGCGGATGAAGACTTCCGCCTGATTATCGGCAACATTATCACGGATAAGGAAGTTCAGGACGAGGTCGGATATGAGCGCTATGACATTGTGGCGGCCAATATTCTGGCGGAGGTGCTGACGGGGCTTACGCCTGTGATTGTGCGTCAGCTGAAAAGGGGCGGCATCTATATCACTTCCGGCATCATTGACGACAAGGAAGATGTGGTGGTGCAGGCGGTAAAGGAAGCGGGGCTGGAGGTTCTTGAAGTAAATTACCAGGGAGAATGGGTCAGCGTGATTGCGAGGAAGAACTGACCCGGAGCATTAGATTTTCAGGAGGAACCGGCTTTGAGCAGGGCACGGCAGGAGAGGAAATGAATCATTTTTTTGTAGAGCCGAATCAGATTCAGGGAAAAAGAGTCGTGATTACGGGCGAGGATGTCAACCATATAAAAAATGTCCTTCGTATGAGGCCGGGCGAGGAGATTTCCGTGAGCAACGGCACAGACGGAAAGGAATACCGCTGCGGCATCGAGGAGATAAAGGACGGGGAAGTGGTCTGCGGGCTGCGTTTTATCAAAGAGGAAGGTCTGGAGCTTCCCTCCAGAATATATCTTTTTCAGGGTTTGCCAAAGGCGGATAAGATGGAGCTTATTATCCAGAAGGCTGTGGAGCTTGGAGTATATGAAATCGTGCCGGTTGCCTGCAAACGCTCGGTGGTAAAGCTGGACGGGAAAAAGGCGGCGGGTAAGGTTCAGCGCTGGCAGGGAATTGCGGAAGCGGCGGCCAAGCAGAGCAGACGGGGGATTGTCCCGAAGGTGCGTGAGGTGACCGGCTTTGGGGATGCGCTTAATTATGCCGGTCAGCTTCCGGTAAAGCTAATCCCGTACGAGCTTGCAGGCGTGGAGGGCGCAACCATGGAAAAAACCAGGGCAGTTATGAAAAGCCTGAAGCCGGGGGAGGATGTGGCGGTATTTATCGGTCCCGAAGGAGGATTTGAGGAGAAGGAGGTTGCCGGTGCAATGGCAGCCGGTGCATTGCCGATTACACTGGGACGCCGGATATTGCGGACAGAGACGGCGGGGATAACGGTGCTGTCTATCCTGATGTACCATTTGGAGCAATAATCATATAGTATTAGTAGGATAAGAACGAATACTCTGTTCAGAAAGGCCAGTGAAATTATGGAGGTATATTTAGATAATTCGGCAACCACCAGATGCTTTGACGAGGTAGCTGCCCTGATGACCCAGATTATGTGTGAAGACTACGGAAACCCCTCAAGTCTCCATAGAAAGGGCGTTCAGGCAGAGCAATATATCCGTTACGCTAAGGACGTAATTGCCAGAAATTTAAAAGTAAATGAAAAAGAAATATTTTTTACATCGGGAGGAACAGAAGCCGACAATCTTGCGATTCGGGGCTGCGCCTACGCAAACTGCCGTAGCGGCAGACATCTGATTACCACGCAGATTGAACATCCGGCGGTGCTTCAGACTATGAGGCATTTAGAGGAGGAGGGCTTTCGGGTGACATATCTTCCGGTGGATAAGAGGGGATGTGTCCGCCTGGAGGAACTGGAACGCGCCATAACAGGGGAGACGATTCTGGTCTCCATTATGCATACAAACAATGAAGTGGGTACGCTGCAGCCGGTTGAACAGGCAGGCGCGCTGATAAAGGGAATGAATCCCAGAATTTTATTCCATGTTGATGCGGTGCAGGGGTATGGGAAATTCAGAATCCATCCAAAGAAATTGAAGATAGACCTTTTATCCGCCAGCGGACATAAAATTCACGGGCCGAAAGGAAGCGGCTTTTTGTATGTGGATGAAAAGGTGAAAATCCGGCCGGTTATGTTTGGCGGCGGCCAGCAAAACGGACTCCGCTCAGGGACGGAAAACGTACCTGCCATTGCCGGACTGGCAAAGGCTGTTGAAATGGTTTACGGTAATCTGGACGAGGAAATAAAAAGGATGTACAGCCTGAAAAAAGCGTTTGTGGAGGGAGTCCGGAAAATCGACAATGTAGTGGTAAACGGCTGTCCCGACGAAACAGGCGCGCCCCATGTGGTAAGCGTTTCCATAAGGGGGGTCCGCAGCGAGGTTCTGCTCCATGCCCTGGAGGATAAAGAGATTTATGTTTCTGCGGGAAGCGCCTGCGCCGCAAGGAAGCCGCAGCCCTCCGAGACCCTTAAGGCTATGGGGATTGGCGGGGATTTGCTGGGCTCCACGATACGTTTCAGCTTTTCCGTATTTACCACTATGGAGGAAATCAACTATACTTTACAGACGATGTATGATATAATTCCCATGCTCAGAAAATACACGAGAAGATAGTAAAAAGAATATCGGGAAAGCCGCCGGACTGTGAAACAAAAGCCGGAACAGGGAGAAGAAGCCTGACTGCTTTCGGCGGCTGCCCGGAGATAATCGGAAAAGAGGCACGGATGTTTACTACATTTTTAATTAAGTACGCGGAAATCGGCGTGAAAGGTAAAAACAGGTATCTGTTTGAGGAGGCGCTGGTCCGTCAGATAAAATATGCGCTGAAGCGGTGCGAGGGCGAGTTCAAGGTCACCCGCACGGACGGCAGAATCTACATACACGCGCTGTCGGAATTTGATTTTGACGAGACGGTGGACAACTTAAAGACGGTCTTCGGCATATCCGGTATCTGCCCGGTGGTCAGTACGGCGGACGAGGGCTTTGAAAGGCTGGCCGGGACAGTTACCGAATATATCGAAAAAAATTATGCGGACAGGCATTTTACTTTTAAGGTACAGACAAGAAGGGCAAGGAAGAATTACCCCATGAATTCCATGGAGGTGAGCATGGAATTAGGGAGCGTACTGCTGTCCGCGTTCCCAGAGCTTAAGGTGGACGTGCATCACCCGGACGTGATGCTGCATGTGGAAATCCGGGAAAAGATATACATCTATTCCATTGAAATACCGGGACCGGGAGGGATGCCCGTGGGAAGCAACGGGAAGTCCATGCTTCTTTTATCGGGAGGAATCGATTCGCCGGTGGCGGGATATATGATTGCAAAGCGCGGTGTGAAAATTGATGCGGTTTATTTCCATGCGCCCCCTTACACCAGCGACAGGGCCAGGCAGAAGGTGATTGATTTGGCAAGGATTGTGTCCCGTTACGCGGGGCCGGTGTATCTTCATGTGATTAATTTTACGGATATCCAACTTTATATTTATGAGAAGTGTCCTCACGAGGAGCTGACCATCATTATGCGCAGGTATATGATGCGGATTGCGGAAATGATTGCGAAGGAGAACGATTGCCTTGGGCTGATTACCGGGGAAAGCATCGGGCAGGTGGCTTCCCAGACGGTGCAGTCGCTTGCCGTGACCAATGAAGTGTGTACGCTTCCGGTGTTCCGGCCTTTAATCGGGTTTGACAAGATGGAGATTGTGGAGGTGTCCGAGAAAATAGGGACCTATGAAACCTCTATTCTTCCCTATGAGGACTGCTGCACAATATTTGTGGCAAAGCATCCTGTGACGAAGCCCAATTTAAATATTATCAAACGGCATGAACAGTATCTTGGCGAAAAAATAGACGAGCTTGTGAAACAGGCAATAGATACGGATGAAATGATAATTGTAAGATAAGCCGCAGAGGAAACGAACGCTGTCACGCATATAGCCGGCTTATTAATCGAGTAGGGGAAATTTCTTCTCCCCTGCTCGCTGAACGCGGCATTCGCCAGATGTGAGTGCAAGCACTCCCGCCTGGCTCATTGCTCGCGCATAAAAAATGAGCTGGCCGCCGGCCAGCTCGCTATGTTCTTTCTCAGATTAAGTAGGGCTTTAACGCTTCCATTACTTCGTCAAGATTATCTTCTGCGTGGATATTTAAGTCGATTGCTTTGGATAAATCCAGGCTGAAGATGCCCATGATGGATTTAGCGTCAATCACGTATCTTCCCGATACCAGGTCAAAGTCATAATCAAATTTTGTAATATCGTTTACAAAAGATTTTACCTTGTCAATTGAATTTAATGAAATCTGAACTGTTTTCATAGTCGTTACCTCCTTGATTTTTCATACCTTCTGCAATAATAGTAATCGGATAACAGTAAAAAGTCAATGTCAAAAGGACACAAAAATAGTGGAGAACAAAATGAAAAGTGTAGCGTTCCATAATCTTGGCTGTAAAGTAAATGGATATGAAATGGACTATATGCAACAAATATTGGAAGAAAAAGGGTATAATATTGTTCCTTTCAGTGAAAAAGCCGATATTTATATCATAAATACCTGTACGGTGACCAATATTGCCGACAGAAAGAGCAGACAGATGCTTCACCGCGCAAAGAAGCGGAACCCCGGGGCCGTGGTGGTTGCCGTGGGCTGCTATGTCCAGACAGGCGCGGAGGACGCGCTTAAGGATACGAGCATCGACCTTGCCATCGGGAACAACAGAAAGAAGGATTTGGTTTCCATACTGGAGGAATATCTGGCGGCGAGGGCAGGCGGACAGCCGGAGGGAGAAAAATCCGCAAAGGCGTCAGGGGAAACCTGCCGGGAAAAAGCGGAAAGCGAAGGCCGGGTCTGCGATAAGACCCTGGGAGGCCGGACCGTCATTGACATCAACCATACGGGCGAGTATGAAAATATGAAGCTTTCCCATACGGCAGAGCACACAAGAGCGTTTATCAAGGTGCAGGACGGCTGCAACCAGTTTTGTTCCTATTGCATTATTCCCTATGCCAGAGGGCGAATCAGAAGCCGGGAGCTTTCAGATGTTCTGGACGAGGTCAGGACCCTTGCCGGGAACGGATACCGTGAGGCGGTTCTCACCGGAATCCACTTAAGCTCCTACGGAATGAAGGAGGGGAATGACTTTTCAAAAGGAAAGCTCCTGACCTTGGTACAGGAAGTACAAAAAATTCAGGGAATCGAGCGTATCCGTTTAGGCTCGCTTGAGCCGCGAATTATCACGGAGGCGTTTGCGGCGGGGCTCAAAGAATGCAATAAGCTGTGTCCCCATTTCCATCTCTCCCTGCAGAGCGGGTGCGATTCGGTTCTGAAAAGAATGAATAGAAAGTATTCCGCGGAGGAATACTATGAAAAAGTCGGTATCCTGCGCAGATACTTTGATGAGCCGGCGATTACAACGGATGTGATTGCGGGCTTCCCCGGAGAAACCGAAGAGGAGTTTGAACAGACAAAGAGATTTCTTGAGAGTGTCGGGTTCTATGAAATGCATGTGTTTAAGTATTCAAAAAGAAAAGGGACGCCGGCGGCGGTCATGGACGGTCAGGTTGCGGAGGAGATAAAGGCGCGGCGCAGCGACGAGCTTCTGGCTCTGGAAAGAAAAATGTCCAGGCAGTACAGGGAAAAATATTTACATAAAGAAGTAAAGGTGTTATTTGAGGAAGAAAAGGTGATAGACGGACGGAATTGTCTGCTGGGGTTTACCGGGGAATATATCCGCGCGGCGGTCACGAAGGACGGGGCTGCGGCAGCCGGCTATGGGGTTCCCGGAGGGAAAAATCTTTCGGGACAAATACTTTCGGGGGAGCTTACAGGCTTTCTGACCCCTGATATTTTATTGTTTCAACCGCAAATACATTGAATTTTCCGTAGAAATGGGGTAAGATAAGAGCAAACGAATGTTTCGAAGGGGTGTTTTTTATGCAGGATTTAGGAAATACGCAATTTTTCAGAGTGGAAACAGATAATACGAGCGTAAAGGAAATATTGACAGAAGTGTATGTGGCGTTGACAGAAAAAGGCTATAATCCTGTAAACCAGATAGTGGGATATATTATGTCCGGCGACCCCACATATATCACCAGTCATAAAAACGCGCGGAGCCTTATCATGAAGGTGGAGCGGGACGAACTGGTTGAGGAGCTTTTGACGGAGTATATCAAGAATAATCACTGGAGATAGTGGAGAGTAAGTCATGCGGCGCGGCAATGTCCTCGAAAGCGGCATGGCGGGAAGTGTAAAATATGCGGATAATGGGTCTGGATTTCGGTTCGAAGACGGTAGGGGTGGCAGTCAGCGACCCGCTGCTTATTACTGCCCAGGGAATAGAAATCATAAGAAGGAAAGAAGAAAACAAACAACGCCAGACTCTGGCGAGGATTGAAGCTTTGATTGAGGAATATCAGGTAGAGGAAATCGTCCTGGGGCTTCCGAAGAATATGAATGACACCCTTGGGCCAAGGGTGGAGAAGACTCTGGAATTTAAGGATAAACTGGAGCGGCGGAGCGGACTTAAGGTACATACATGGGATGAGAGGCTGACCACGGTGGCGGCGGATAAAGCCATGATGGAGGCCGGTATACGGCGGGAGAACCGCAAGGAGTATGTAGATGAAATTGCTGCCGTTCTTATTTTGCAGGGATTTCTTGATATGCGAAAGAACACCGCGCAGCAGGATTCTTCTGCGGCTTTGCAGCGGGAAGAACCTTCTGAAACAGAGAAGCAGGCGAATTATAAACAGGGAGAAGTTTAAGTGGAAAAGATTAAATTTACGCTGGACACACAGGAGAGCGTGGAGTTTTATGTTTTAGAACAGACGAAGCTGGGCGGAAACCAGTACATTCTGGTGACGGATACCCAGGAAGGAGACGGGGAAGCCCTTATATTGAAAGAGGTTTCAGCACAGGGCTTAAGGGAAAGCGTCTATGAGACAGTGGAGGATGACACGGAGCTGGAAGCGGTAGCCGCCGTGTTCGAGAACCTGCTTGAGGACATTGAACTCACGTAAATTTTGCGGCCGGAGTAATTTAATGTTGCCGGGGATGGAAATGCCGGAACATACAATATAAAAGATACGGAGGTATATTATTTGAAAAAAATTGAACAGAGAAGCGGCTCGGGGCTTAAGGTTATTCCCCTTGGGGGTCTTGAGCAGATTGGTATGAACATTACTGCCTTTGAATACGAAGACAGTATTGTTGTTGTAGACTGCGGTCTTTCTTTTCCGGAGGATGACATGCTCGGAATTGATTTGGTCATCCCGGATGTAACTTATCTGAAAAACAACATTGAGAAGGTAAAGGGATTTGTGATTACTCACGGGCACGAAGACCACATAGGCGCGCTGCCTTATGTGCTCCGCGATATCAACGTGCCTATTTATGCGACCAAGCTTACCATGGGGATTATCGAGAATAAGCTCAAGGAGCACAACCTGACAAATAATACCAGACGCAAGGTGGTAAAATTCGGACAGTCTATTAATCTGGGGCAGTTCCGCATAGAGTTTATCAGAACCAACCACAGTATTGTGGACGCAGCGGCGCTGGCGATTTATTCTCCGGCGGGCGTGGTGGTGAATACGGGAGACTTTAAGGTGGACTATACGCCGGTGTTCGGCGACGCCATTGATTTGCAGCGCTTTGCGGAAATCGGCAAAAAAGGCGTTCTGGCGCTTATGTGCGATTCCACCAACGCGGAGAGGACAGGGTTTACGCCCTCGGAGCGTACGGTCGGAAAAACCTTTGACAATATTTTCCAGGAACACAAAAATACCCGTATTATTATTGCAACCTTTGCCTCAAACGTGGACAGGGTGCGGCAGATTATCAATTCCGCCTACAAATTTGGCCGTAAGGTGGTGGTGGAAGGCCGCAGCATGGTAAATATCATTGAGACGGCCACTACCCTGGGATATCTGGAAATTCCCGACAATACATTGATTGACACGGAGCTGTTAAAGAATTATCCTGATGAGAAGACGGTGATTATCACGACGGGAAGCCAGGGAGAAAGCATGGCGGCGCTGAGCCGTATGGCGGAGGATAACCACAGAAAAATTTCCATAGGCCCCGGCGATACGGTTATTTTTTCCTCCCACCCGATTCCGGGAAATGAAAAGGCGGTAACCAATGTGATTAATGAGCTGCTCCTTAAGGGCGCCGATGTTATTTTTCAGGACGTGCATGTTTCAGGACATGCCTGTCAGGAGGAAATCAAGCTGATTTATTCACTGGTGCGCCCTAAGTATGCGATTCCCATCCACGGGGAGTACAAACATTTAAAGGCGCAGGCCAAGATTGTGGAAGAACTTGGAATTGCAAAGGAAAATATTTTTATTCTGCATTCGGGCGAGGTGTTAGAGCTCACGGAGGATAAGGCGCAGGTTACCGGAAAGGTGCCGGTAGGCGATATTCTGGTGGACGGGCTTGGCGTAGGTGATGTGGGCAATATTGTGCTTCGCGACAGGCAGCATCTGGCTGAGGACGGCATTTTGATTGTGGTTCTCGGGTTAAGCAGCGCTACGGACGAGCTGGTAAGCGGCCCGGATATTGTTTCCAGAGGCTTCGTCTATGTCCGGGAATCCGATGAGCTGATGGAGGAGGCCCGGGCGGTGGTAAACGAGGCGGTGGAAGGCTGCCTTAGCAGAGGAATTTCCGACTGGGGCAAACTTAAGAGTTCCATCAAGGATGCTTTAGGCGAATTTGTATGGAGAAAGACAAAGAGACGGCCGATGATACTTCCTATTATAATGGAGGTGGAGCTTTAATCATTTTACCGTTTCGAGGAAAGGTGTGATAGTTTCATGAACGTGAAATATTTAATAATCACAATGTTGGAAACCATAGTGAAAATAGTGATTCTTGCGGCGGTTGTGGTTTTTGTTTTCCGCACGTCCACACAGGCGTATGATTTCGGTTACCGGGTGTTTGCGGACGAGCCAATGTCCGTTTCGGGCGGCAGGACAATCACGGTAGGTATTGCGGAGGACGCCTCGATTAAGGATATTGCAAAGATGCTGGAGGAAAAGGGGCTGATTGAGGACGCCAATCTGTTTATTGTGCAGGAATTACTCTCGGCATACCATGGTAAAATTCTTCCGGGCATTTATGATTTAAGCACGGATATGAAAGCGGAACAGATGCTGGAGATTTTATCAACCTCCGCCGAGGAGGAGGGGGAAGAGGAAAAAGAGTGATTACAGAAGAACGAATTAAAGTATTCATTAATTCCTTTGACCCGGGAAACACACCTTTTTTAAACGAACTGGAGCAGTTTGCATTAAAAACCAATGTGCCAATCATACGGCAGGAGGTACAGAGCCTTTTAAGGCTCTTTCTTGCCATCCAAAAGCCAGAGAAGATTCTGGAAGTGGGAACGGCGATTGGTTTTTCTGCATTATTAATGAGCGAGTATGGGCCGAAGGGTTGTAAGATTACAACCATAGAAAAGTATGAAAAGAGAATTCCCGTCGCCCTGGAGAACTTTAAAAGAGCCGGGAAGGAAAAGGACATCACCCTTCTTGCGGGAGATGCGGCGGAAATTTTGCAAAGCCTTACAGGGACCTATGATTTTATTTTCATGGATGCGGCAAAGGGGCAGTACATCAACTTTCTTCCCGATATTTTGCGGCTTCTTCGAAAAGGAGGACTTTTGCTCTCCGACAATGTGCTGCAGGACGGAGATGTGATGGAATCCCGCTTTGCAGTAACAAGGAGGGACCGCACCATCCACAGCCGGATGCGGGAGTACCTTTACGAGCTGACCCACAATGAGCAGCTTCGGACGGATATTCTTCCCATAGGAGACGGCGTGACGGTGAGCGTGAAATTGTGGTAAGGTTTGTGGTAAGGAGGGACCCACGGAGTGGGAGGATGCCTTATCACCCGGCAGGCACTCGCGAACGTTAGTTCGCATGGAATGTGCCTGCTCAAAAATTGTGGTAAGGAGGACAGCGAAAGCCCGTACGGTGTACCGGAAGGGCTGTAGCGGAACCAGGATATGAAGAAACCAGAGTTATTGATACCGGCCAGTTCGCTGGAGGTCTTAAAAACGGCGGTGCTGTTCGGCGCGGACGCCGTATACATAGGGGGAGAGACTTTCGGCCTGCGCGCCAAAGCCAAAAACTTTTCCCATGAGGATATGAAGGAGGGAATCGCGTTTGCCCATGCCCGAAACGTGCGGGTGCATGTGACGGCAAACATTCTGGCGCATAACGGGGATTTGGCAGGAGCCGAAAAATATTTTGAAGAGCTTAGGGAGCTTTCGCCGGACGCGTTGATTATCGCGGACCCGGGAATGTTTATGCTGGCTAAAAAAATCTGCCCGGAAATTGATATCCATATTTCCACGCAGGCAAACAACACCAATTATATGACCTACCGGTTCTGGCACGAGCTGGGGGCAAAGCGGGTGGTCTGCGCCCGGGAGCTTTCCCTTAAGGAAATCCGGGAAATCCGGGAGAAGATACCGGCAGACATGGAAATGGAGAGCTTTATCCACGGCTCCATGTGCATTTCCTATTCGGGGAGGTGCCTGCTCAGCAGCTTTCTGGCGGGGAGAGACGCCAATCAGGGGGCGTGTACCCATCCTTGCCGCTGGAAGTATGCGGTGATGGAGGAAAGCCGTCCCGGAGAGTACTTTCCGGTCTGCGAAAATGAGAGGGGAACCTATATTTTCAACTCCAAGGATTTGTGTATGATAGAGCATATCCCGGAATTGATTGCCGCCGGAATCGACAGTTTTAAGATAGAAGGAAGGATGAAGACGGCGCTTTATGTGGCGGCGGTTGCGAGAACCTACCGGAGGGCCATCGACGACTATCTGGAGTCAGAAGAAAAATACCGCGCGAATATGGACTGGTATAAGGAAGAAATAGCAAAGAGCGTTCACAGGCAGTTCACCACGGGGTTTTATTTCGGAAAGCCGGATGAAAACACGCAGATTTATGACAGCAGCACTTATGTAAACGAATACGTTTATCTTGGAATTATCGAGGAGGTATCGAAGGAACGGGGCGTGCGAATCGAGCAGAAAAACAAGTTCTGCACAGGTGACGAGATAGAGATTATGAAGCCGGACGGGCGGAATATAGCGGTAAGGGTGCTTTCGCTTACCACGCAGGAGGGTGAGGAGATGGAGAGCGCGCCGCATCCGAGGCAGGCGCTGTGGGTGAAGCTGAGCGAACAGGGGGAGAAGTTCGATTTGCTGAGAGTGAAAAAGAAAACGCAGTAATTCAGGCAGGTCTGCATGTACAGGTGCGGGCCTGCCTTAGGTATGTGCTGAAAGAAAAAATGAAAAACAGGTATTGCAATTTTGGCGGATATCGTGTACTTTTAGGTGTTGAAAGAAAGTCTAAACAGAGATGAGGAATATTATGGAAAAAATTAATGTGGAAGAGATATTTGCCAGCAGGGTTTTTACACGCTCGACGATGCGGGAGCGGCTTCCAAGAGAGGTTTACAGGGAAGTGCTTAGAGTGATGGATAAGGGCGGCGAGCTTTCTCCGGCCGCCGCGGATGTGGTGGCAAAGGCGATGAAGGACTGGGCGGTGGAGAACGGCGCGACGCACTATACCCATTGGTTTCAGCCGCTTACCGGAATCACGGCGGAAAAGCACGATTCTTTTGTTTCCCACCCGGACGTGAGCGGGAAGATGATTATGGATTTTTCGGGGAGAGAACTGATTAAGGGCGAACCGGATGCGTCTTCTTTTCCTTCAGGGGGGCTCCGTGCCACATTTGAGGCGAGAGGGTACACGGCATGGGACATCACGTCGCCGGCCTTTTTAAAGGAGGACGCGACCGGGGTGATTCTCTGCATCCCCACCGCGTTCTGCTCTTACAACGGGGAGGCTCTGGACAAAAAGACGCCGCTGCTCCGTTCCATGGAGGCTATCAGCCAGCAGGCGGTTCGTATTGCAAGGCTTTTTGACAATAAGGGCGCCCGGGCGGAAAAGGTGGAGCCCAGCGTGGGGCCGGAGCAGGAGTATTTTCTGATAGACAGGGAAAAGTACTTAAAAAGACCTGACCTTATTTATGCGGGGCGGACGCTGTTCGGCGCGCCGGCGCCCAAGGGGCAGGAGATGGAAGACCATTATTTCGGAACCATCAGGGAGCGCGTGGGCGCTTATATGAAGGATTTGAACATAGAGCTCTGGAAGCTGGGCGTTACCTCCAAGACTCAGCACAACGAGGTGGCGCCGGCGCAGCACGAGCTGGCGACAATTTACGAGACGGCCAATATTGCGGTTGACCATAACCAGCTTGTGATGGAAACCATGAAGAAGGTGGCGGGGCGACACGGTCTGACCTGTCTGCTCCATGAAAAGCCCTTTGAAGGCGTGAACGGCTCCGGCAAGCATAACAACTGGTCCCTGACCACAGATAACGGCGTAAATCTGCTTGACCCGGGAGATACGCCCAATGAAAATATCCAGTTTCTGCTGGTGCTGGCATGTATCATCAAGGCCGTTGACATTCACGCGGATTTGCTGCGTCAGAGCGCTTCCGACGTGGGAAATGACCACAGGCTCGGGGCAAACGAGGCGCCTCCGGCGATTATTTCCGTTTTCCTTGGGGAACAGCTTGAGGACGTGGTAAAGCAGCTGGTAGAGACAGGGGAGGCCGCCCGCTGTCTGGAAGGCGGCGTGCTGGAAACCGGCGTTTCCACTCTGCCCGATTTTGAAAAGGACGCAACGGACAGAAACAGAACCTCGCCCTTTGCGTTTACCGGAAATAAGTTTGAATTTCGTATGGTAGGCTCCGCAGATTCCATTGCAAGCCCCAATACTATCTTAAACGCCATTACTGCCGAGGCGTTCTGCGAGGCGGCGGATATTCTGGAAAAGGCGGAGGACTTCGATTTGGCGGTGCATGACCTGATTAAGGAATACCTGTCGGAGCACCAGAGAATTATCTTTAACGGCAACGGCTATTCCGAGGAGTGGGTGGCGGAGGCGGAAAGAAGGGGGCTTCCCAATATCAAATCCATGCTTGAGGCTGTGGATACGCTGGTTACGGATAAGTCCGTAAAGCTTTTTGAAAAGTTCGGTATTTTTACAAGGGCGGAGCTGGAATCCCGTGCGGAGATTCTCTACGAAACCTATGCGAAAACCATTAATATTGAAGCCCTGACCATGATTGAAATGGCGTCGAAGCAGATTATTCCGGCGGTTATCAGCTATACCAGGACGCTTGCCGAGACGATTATCGCCGTGAGGGAAGCGGGGGCGGACGCATCCGCCCAGACAGAACTCTTACAGGCCGTTTCCGAAAAGCTGTCGGCCATGAAGTCCGCTCTTGAAAGACTGAAAGAAGCGGAGGCAAAGGCAGGGGAAATAAGGGATGCCAGAGAACAGGCGTTTTACTACAAGGATGTGGTTAAAGTGATTATGGGTGAGCTGCGCAAGCCGGCGGACGAGGCGGAGATGCTGGTGGATAAGAAGGTGTGGCCGATTCCCACTTACGGGGATTTGATTTTTGAGCTATAGAGTAATGCGTATATGAGTGCCATGCATTCAAATTTATAAAAACGGCTGACGCTTTCCGTCAGCCGTTCTGGTAATACGAGGATGTCCATTGAAGTCCGGGAAATGTTGTTTAAAAATACTACTCAACCTTCACTTCCAGATATCCCTGTAGCTTACTCATATCGTATTCGGTAATGATACCAAGGTTGGGGTCGTAGAATTTGCCGTCATAATATACCAGATAGTGGCAGTAAAGACCCATTTTTTCCATCAGGATACAACACTTGGGAAGGGTTGCGTCCCGGCCTTCCGTGTACATGATAATATCGCTGTGGTCAATGCCGTAATAGTTGAGGGCGGAAATCACGCGGCCCATGGTTCCCTGCCATTCCCGGCAGTCCATAACGCTCATTACCTCTGCGATAGTAACGTTTGCCAGCATGGCGACACAGGTCTGCCCGCAGATGCCGTCTTCCGGCTGGATGATAATGTCGATGCCGTCAATTTTGCGGATAGGGTTGTCGAAGCTGTAGGGGCTGTTCCTGTTCATCTGAATCAGGCTCCCGGTTACGTGCAGCAGAAGCTTGTGCTCCTTGTCAGTGTCAACATGGGAAACGTCTTCTTCCTGCAAATGGATTTTGTAATTGCCTTTCTTGCCCTTCTCTTCAGGTATAAGCTCGCATTCAATAATCTTGTTGTCAAGAACCAGTTCGGCGTCGATTACGTCGCGCTGTTTGCAGACTTCCCATACATTAAAGGGGATGCGGATGGTGTAAAGCTCGTCCGTTTTTTCAATTTTGCCATTAAAAAAATACCTCATTTAAAATAACCTCCTATGCAGCAATACATTTATAAATACTTCTATATTGTTTCACAAATCAAAGATAACAGATTTTTCTGAAATTGAAAACAATTTTTTTGACAAAAGGGAAAGAAGTATCAAAAAAAATACAGCTTGATAAAAAAGTAACAAATTTCGCAAAAATTGTCCAAAAAATTAAACAATATAGGAGTAAAAAATTTGATTTAATACTTGCAAAACATAAAACAATCATGTATAATACCAAAAGTAATTGAACATTGGGCTATCGCCAAACGGTAAGGCAACGGACTCTGACTCCGTCATTTCAAGGTTCGAATCCTTGTAGCCCAGCTTTAAAGGACACATCCGGACTCATTGAGAGAGGATGTGTTTTTTTGTGTGCAGGGAATGCGGTCTCAAAGGATGGGTCTGCCGTGAGATTTTGCGGACAAAATGCTGCCGCAGGAATCGCAGGAATAAAGGACGGATAAAATCTCCGGGGGAGAATATACGGCGGATGGATGAGCTTGCTATGGAAAAACTTGGAGTAGGCATTTATGACTAAAAATGCCTACATTCATAGAATTTTTATTCCGTTTTCAGGTCGATTGCGTTATACTTATAGTAGATTTTCAGACTAATTTATATATAAACTACTATAAAAAAATTACATGCCAAGGGGGAAGCCGGATGTTGTCAAAGCCTGCCACAATGCTTTTAGGGCTGATATATGAAAGGCCGCTTAACGCATATGAGATAATCAAACGTTTAAATTATATGAATGTAAAATGGTGGTTTAATATTGCGGATTCAACGGTATATTCCACCTTAAAAACTCTGGAAAAAAAGGGCTATATATCAGGAACTACCGAAAAAGCAGGAAATATGCCGGACCGTACTGTTTACAGCCTTACGGATGCGGGGAAAGAGAAGTTTACGGATACGCTCAGAGCATCTGTTTTACAATTCAGCTACGATACCAATATTTTTTCCATTGCCGCTTTTTTCCTGAGTACATTTGCGCCCCATGAACAATATGAACTTTTGGAGAAACGTCTTGAAATTCTGCAAAAATACCGTGCAGGAATTGAAAAACAGGTTAATCCGTTGTGGGAAAATGAAGTTTCTGCGGTCCATGCTGCAAATGTAAAAAGAATGATTGACCTGGTAGACGCTGAGATAACGGGGACAAAGCGGCTGCTCGATAACTGCTTGAAAGAAGAGATATCAAATCATAAGTCTTAATGCAAAAAGGACATCCTTATGCGAAAACATAAGTGATGCCCTGAGCCTTGCCTCATTTCATAAGGTCCGATAAGGTAATTCCGTCGAAGTAATCATTTGTCATTTTATAGAACTCTTTCCACATTGGGAGCGTTTTACAGTTTCCGGCGCGTTCGCACATTTTTGCGTCACAGCCGAGGCAGGCAACAGGTGCCAGATTCCCTTCGGTAACCCGTAGAATATCGCCCACCCGGTATTCATCCGGCCCGGCGGTCAGTTTATAGCCGCCCCCTTTTCGCTGCATACCTTCAATCATGCCGTTTTTGGTTAATGACGGAAGAATTTGTTCCAGATACTTCAAAGATATACCCTGCCTTTCGGCAATAATCTTCATGGGTATGTATCCATCGCTGTAATGCTCCGCCAAATCAATCATTACGCGCAATGCATAGCGCCCTCTTGTTGAAATCATCACAGTAATTCCCTTTAATCCTTAAATTGCGGTGTGGAAAGGTATCTGTCGCCGGTATCGGGGAGCAGCACCACAATTGTCTTTCCCTCGTTTTCAGGACGTCCGGCAAGGCGGATAGCTGCAAAGGCGGCTGCCCCGGAAGAAATGCCGACAAGAATGCCCTCCTTTTTGCCGATTTCTCTGCCTGTGGAAAAAGCGTCTTCGTCTGAGACCGGGATGACTTCGTCGTATATTTTTGTATTCAGGACTTCCGGAACAAAACCGGCTCCGATTCCCTGAATTTTGTGGGAACCGGCAGTACCGGAGGAAAGTACCGCGGAGGACGCGGGCTCAACGGCAACAACCCTGATATTCGGATTTCTGGATTTAAGGTATTCGCCGACACCTGTTATGGTTCCGCCGGTTCCCACGCCGGCCACAAAAATATCCACCTTGCCATCCAAATCCTCATAAATCTCAGGGCCGGTATTTTCCCGGTGGGCTTTGGGGTTGGCAGGGTTTACAAACTGCCCGGGAATAAAGCTGCCCGGGATTTCGGCGGCAAGCTCTTCGGCCTTTGCAATTGCGCCTTTCATGCCCTCAGCGCCGTCAGTGAGTACAAGCTCGGCTCCGTAGGCTTTCATCAACTGCCTGCGTTCCACAGACATGGTTTCAGGCATTGTGATAATAATGCGGTAGCCTCTTGCCGCGGCGACGGATGCAAGGCCAATGCCGGTATTTCCGCTTGTAGGCTCGATAATCACCGAGGATGGCGTGAGTTTTCCAGAGCCTTCGGCTTCATCTATCATCTCTTTCGCAACACGGTCTTTTACGGAGCCGGCGGGATTAAAGTATTCCAGCTTGGCGATAATCTTTGCTTTAAGATGCAATGCTTTTTCAATTTGAGTAAGCTCCAGAAGAGGGGTTTTGCCGATAAGCTGGTCGGCAGATGTATAAATATTGCTCATTTTCAGACCTCCTTAACTGCATCGAAACCTCTCTGCAAATCAGCGATAATGTCGTCGATATGCTCGGTTCCGATGGAAAGACGTATTGTATTAGGTTTTATGTCCTGCTCAGAGAGTTCTTCTTCGCTAAGCTGGCTGTGGGTGGTGGTTGCAGGATGAATAACAAGGCTCTTGACGTCCGCCACATTGGCAAGCAGGGAAAAAATCTTCAAATTGTCAATAAACCGGTGCGCCTCCTTTACGCCGCCCCTGATTTCAAAGGTAAAGATGGAACCGCCGCCGTTAGGAAAGTATTTCCGGTAAAGCCCGTGGTCGGGATGCTCCGGCAGAGAGGGAAGGTTGACTTTTTCAACCTGCGGGTGATTACTTAAAAATTCAACGACCTTCTTTGTATTCTCCGCATGGCGCTCCAGACGCAGCGACAGAGTCTCGATACCCTGCAAAAGTAAAAATGCCGCAAAGGGAGAAATTGTGGCTCCCATATCCCGGAGCAGAATTGCGCGGATATAGGTTACAAAGGCTGCAGGACCCACCGCCTTTACAAAGGATATGCCGTGATAGCTGGGATTAGCCTCCGCGATAGCGGGATATTTTCCGCTGGCCGCCCAGTCGAAGCGCCCGGAATCTACAATTATGCCGCCAAGGGTAGTGCCGTGGCCGCCAAGGAACTTTGTGGCGGAGTGAACTACGATATCGGCGCCATGCTCAATGGGGCGGATTAAGTACGGCGTTCCGAAGGTGTTATCGACCACCAGCGGCAGGCCGTGTCTGTGCGCAAGCTCTGCCAGGGCGTCCATATCCGGGATGTCGCTGTTGGGGTTGCCAAGGGTTTCAATGTAAATGGCCCTGGTATTGTCTTTGACAGCGGCTTCCACTTCGGCAAGATTGTGAATATTGACAAAGGTGGCTGTGATACCGAAGTTCGGAAGGGTGTGCGCCAGCAGATTATAGCTGCCCCCGTAAATCGTTTTCTGAACCACGAAATGGCCGCCGTTTAAGCCAAGCGCTTCCAGTGTATATGTAATGGCCGCCGCACCTGATGCCAGAGCCAGCGCCGCAACGCCTCCTTCAAGAGCCGCCACCCTCTGTTCCAGTACATCCTGGGTGGAATTTGTCAGCCTGCCGTAGATATTGCCGGCGTCGGCAAGGCCGAACCGGGCCGCCGCATGTTCGCAATTGTGAAATACGTAAGAGGTAGTTGCGTAGATGGGAACAGCGCGGGCGTCAGTGGCAGGGTCAGGATTTTCCTGGCCGACGTGAAGCTGGAGAGTTTCAAATTTGTAATCAGACATAGCTATCATTTCCTTTCCGGTTTATTCCCGCGGGCAATGAGTCAAGCGGACGCGAAGCAATACAAACTTCGTTTGATGCATTTGGCAGCTGCCGCAGGGGTTTTAGTTTACCTACTGATAAGGTAGGTAAATATTACCACTTATCACCTACCATGTCAATAGGTAATTGCATCTTTCATGGACTTTACATACGCGCCGATATGTTCCGGCGCATTCCTTCCGTATTTTTCCAGGAGCTTGATGATTGCGGAGCCCACAATAACGCCGTCCGAGATATCCGCCATTTTCCGTGCCTGTTCCGGCGTGGAAATACCAAATCCAATGGCACAGGGAATATCAGTAGTTTGCCTTACCACTTCTATAATAGAAACAAGGTCCGTTTTAATCTCGGTTCTTGTGCCTGTAACCCCGAGACTGGAAACAATGTAAAGGAAGCCTTCCGCCTCTCTGGCAATCATGGCGATGCGGTTTTCGGAGGTGGGGGCGATTAGAGAAATCAAATCCACCCCGTATTCGGTGCAAAGGGGCTGAAATTCCTCTTTTTCCTCGAAAGGCAGGTCAGGCAGAATCAGCCCGTCAATCCCAATCTCCCTGCATGTGGATATAAACCTCTCCGCACCATAAGAAAACACGACGTTTACATAGGTCATAAACACCATAGGCGCCTTGACATCACGCCGAAGCTCTTTCACAAAGGCAAATATTTTATCGGTAGTGATGCCGCCCTTTAAAGCCCGCAGATTGGCCCCCTGAATGACCGGGCCTTCCGCGGTAGGGTCGGAAAAGGGGATTCCAAGCTCGATAAGGTCCGCACCGTTCTCCACGGCGGCGCGGACGGCGGCGGCGGTGGTCTCCAAATCAGGGTCTCCGCAGGTGATAAAGGCAATGAAAGCCTTTCCGTTTTCAAAAGCTTTTTTTATATTATTCATAAATATCCTCCCCTCTGTAACGGGCAATGGCGGCACAATCCTTGTCTCCTCTGCCTGAAATGGTAACCACGATTATTTTATCTTTATCCATTGCCGGTGCGATTTTCATGGTGTGGGCAATGGCATGGGCAGACTCGATTGCCGGAATAATCCCTTCCGTCTTTGACAGATATTCAAAAGCGTTTACTGCTTCCTCGTCTGTTACAGGCACATATTCCGCCCTGCCGATATCATGCAGATAGGCGTGCTCGGGACCGATACCCGGATAGTCAAGCCCAGCGGAGATTGAATAAACCGGGGCAATCTGACCGTATTTATCCTGACAGAAATAAGATTTCATGCCATGGAAGATACCCGGCTTTCCGGTGGCAATAGTAGCCGCTGTCTCGAATGTGTCAATGCCTCTGCCGGCAGCCTCGCACCCAATCAGCCTTACGCCCTCGTCTTTAATAAAATGGTAGAAGCTGCCCATGGCGTTAGAGCCGCCGCCAACGCAGGCAATGACCGCGTCGGGAAGTCGCCCCTCTTTTTCTTGAAGCTGTTCCCGGATTTCTCTGGAAATGACCGCCTGAAAATCCCGGACAATAACGGGAAAGGGGTGAGGCCCCATAACGGAACCAAGGCAGTAATGAGTATCGCTGATGCGGGAAGTCCATTCCCGCAGAGCCTCGGATACGGCGTCTTTCAGAGTTGCAGTCCCTGTCTTAACCGGAACCACCTCCGCGCCGAGCAGCCGCATGCGGTACACGTTAAGGGCCTGGCGAAGGGTATCTTCCTCCCCCATAAACACAACGCATTCCATCCCCATAAGGGCGGCGGCAGTAGCCGTGGCGACGCCGTGCTGCCCGGCTCCGGTTTCGGCAATCAGGCGTTTTTTCCCCATCTTTTTTGCAAGAAGCGCCTGGCCAAGCACATTGTTAATCTTATGGGACCCTGTGTGGTTTAAGTCTTCACGTTTTAAGTAAATCTTCGCACCTCCTAAATCCTGTGTCATTTTGGCCGCATAATAAAGCCGTGAGGGTCTGCCTGCATATTCGTTAAAAAGCTCAGACAGCTCTCTGTTAAATCCGGGGTCATTTTTATAATGGTTATACGCTTCTTCCAGCTCAATCACCGCATTCATCAGCGTTTCGGGTATATACTGTCCGCCGTGGATGCCAAAGCGTCCGTTAGTGTTCGTCATTTTTATCTCCTTTTCTGACGGCGGCCGCAAACGCCGCCATTTTGTGTTTATCTTTTACTCCGTCAGTCTCAATTCCTGAACTGACGTCCACCCCGTAAGGATGTAACTGCCTTACCGCTTCTCCCGCATTGTCAGGGGCGAGTCCTCCGGCAAGGAAAAAGGGCTTTTTGAAGCCTTGTATCAGCCGCCAGTCAAAGGCTTTCCCTGTACCGGCGCCGGAGTCGAGGAGGACATAATCGGCGCTGCTTAAGCCGGCGTTTGCAATATCGCTTTCCGCTCGGATGCGGAAGGCCTGAATAAGAGGCTTATCGGTCAGCTTTCGCAGCCGTTTAATATATTCCCTGTCCTCGCCGCCGTGGAGCTGGGCGATATCAATCAAGCCGCCGTTTAAAAACTCCGCAACGGTTTCGGCATTTTCATTTACAAAAACCCCTGCCGCCCTGATATCGGGGTGAAGCGCCGCTTTCAGCTCCGCCGCCTTACAGGGCGGGATATACCGGCGGCTTTCCGGTGCAAATACAAATCCGATATACGCAGGCGACAGTTCATTGGCAGCCCTGATATCGCAAAGCCGGGTCAGGCCGCAAAATTTTATCTTTGTCATACCGCACCCCGCAATTCTGCAAGCATAGCCCCTTTGTCCGGCGCGCGCATCAGCGTTTCGCCGATTAACACAGCGTCCGCGCCGATTTCGCGAAGCCGGGACACGTCCTGCGCGCTGCTGATACCGCTTTCGGAGACATACAATACGTCAGGGGGAATCAGCTTCCGGAGTCTTAAGCTGTTGTCCGTATTCACAGAAAAGTCTTTCAGGTTACGGTTATTGACGCCGATAATACGCGCGCCTGCCCCAAGCGCTGTCTCAGCTTCGGTTTCATCGTGAACCTCCACCAGCGCGGAAAGACCGAGTTCATCACAGAGACTAATATACTCCCCGATTTCTTTTTCTGTCAGGATGGAACAGATTAAAAGCACCGCCGATGCGCCCAGCAGCTTTGCCTCATAAATCATATACTCATCCACCGTAAAATCCTTGCGCAGGCACGGAATCCTTACCGTATCCGCAATCTCGCGCAGATATCTGTCGCTGCCCAGAAACCATTTCGGCTCGGTAAGCACGGAAATGCAGTCAGCTCCGGCAGCTTCGTAATCCTTTGCAATCTGCACATAGGGGAAGTCGGAGGCAATCAGGCCTTTGGAGGGGGACGCCTTTTTGCACTCGCAGATAAAGGAAATCCCCGGCTTTTCCAGCGCCTTTTCAAAAGCAAAGGAGCCTTTGGGGAGGGCGAGGGCCTGCCGCCTGATTTCCGCCGGCGGTATATTCTCCTTTGCCTGCCGGGTACGCTCCCGGGCGTGGCAGGCAAGCCGGTCTAATATTGTTGTCATATTTTTCACCATTTCTGCGCTGCTTTGTTGCGCAAAGTCAACCTTGCCTCCAAAGTTTGCGGATGCAGCGCGGACGCAAACCTGCAGAGGAAAGATTTGGAAAGAGTGCTTTGTCAGACTTCCGTCTCCGGGCGGTTGCTGACCTCTATCAGAGCATTTAAGGTCTCGAGGGCTTTGCCGGAATCAATGATTCGGGCGGCAAGGGCGACACCCTCTTTCATACTGTCGGCTTTACCGCCGATATACAGGGCAGCGCCGGCGTTCATTAAAACAGCGTTTCTTTTGTGCCCTTTTTCACCGTGAAGGATGTCAAGGGTGATTTTGGCATTCTCTTCCGGTGTACCGCCTTTTAAATCCTCTTTGCGGCATCGCTCAAAGCCGAAATCCTCCGGCGCAATCACATAGGATTTGAACCAGCCGTCACGGATTTCGCAGACTGTGGTGGGCGCGCTCATGGAAATTTCATCCAGCTTATCCTGCCCGTAGACAACCATTCCCCGTTTGACCCCGAGGCTGATTAACACCTGTGCCAGCGGCGCGACAAGATATTCGTCATATACGCCCAGAAGCTGCATGGAAGGCGTGCCCGGGTTTGTGAGAGGGCCAAGGATATTAAATACGGTCCGAAAGCCCAGCTCTTTGCGGATAGCGCCGACATACTTCATGGAGGTATGGTATTTCTGTGCAAAGAAGAAACACATGCCTACCTCGTTTAAAAGCTCCTTACATCTTGCGGGGCTTTGCTGAATGTTGACGCCAAGGGCTTCGAGACAATCCGCTGTCCCGCACTGGGAAGAAGCCGCACGGTTGCCATGCTTGGCGACTTTGACGCCTCCTGCCGCCGCTACCAGGGCGGAGGTGGTGGAAATATTGAAGCTGCAGGCGTTGTCGCCGCCGGTGCCTACAATCTCAAAAACCTCCATGCCGGTCTCGACCTTTGTTGCGTGGGCTCTCATGGCTGCCGCGCAGCCGGCGATTTCATCGGTGGTCTCCGCCTTTGCGCTTTTGGTTGAAAGTGCTGCGAGGAACGCCGCGTTCTGTACCTGAGTAGTCTTGCCGCTCATAATTTCATTCATGACGGCGTATGCCTCGTCATAGGTGAGGTCCCCTTTGTTTACGATTTTTACGATTGCTTCTTTAATCATGTTTTTTCCTCCAAATAAAAACGTCCCTGACAGAAATATAGTTCTGTCAGGGACGAATAATGCAAAATTATCCGCGGTGCCACCCTGATTCACGGTATGAGCCGTGCGCTTAGCGGGATACCTGCATATCCCCGGCAAATGACGTCTGCCTGCAACGTCGCAGAATACTCTGTGAAAAATCACATTTGACTGCGCCCTCCGCGGTCCATTTGACAACTTGTTTCCTGCCTGATTCTCAGCATCTCAGGCTCTCTGTAAAGGCATCATTGCCGTTATCTCCGCTTCAACGGTTTGAAGTGTTACTTTGTTAAATTGAAATTGATTGTAGCACCGGTATCTGCAAATGTCAACAAAAATTTATTTGCAAATTTTGACCCAAAGCAAATTGGTATTTATGCAGTATGCGGATAAATGAGGAAAGTAATTGAATTGCTTTCCTTTTTTTATTATCGGATAATCAGTAAGAGAAGAAGGAGGAGGAGAGTAATGGAGCAAAAATCAAACGCTTTTCTGGCGGAGGAAAAAATAAGCGTCCTGATGCGGAAGTTTGCGGTGCCGTGTATTATTTCGCTTCTGGTGGCGGCGCTTTATAACATTGTTGACCAGATATTTATCGCAAACGCATCTTATCTTGGTTCCTATGGGAATGCGGCAAACAACGTAGTGTTTCCCCTTACGGTGGTCGCTCTGGCGGCGGCGGTGATGATTGGGGACGGGTGCTGCGCCTTTGTCAGCATCAGTTTGGGCGCAGGCAAAAAGGAGGAGGCTCACAGGAGCATTGGCTGTTCCATTATCCTGTGTATTTTCGTCAGTCTTCTGATTACGGCGGTATATTTCATTTTTCAGGATAAGATTCTGTTGATGTTTGGCGGAGGGGTGAACGAGGAAACCTTTGCAAACGCCAGGGAATATTTTACATGGATAACGGCAGGGATTCCCTTTTATATGTTCGGGCAGATGATGAATCCGGTAATCCGTTCGGACGGCAGCCCACGGTTTGCAATGGTTTCCATACTGGCGGGAGCGGTTTTCAATGTTATCTTTGACCCGGTTTGTATTTTCGTGCTGAAATGGGGAATGATGGGAGCGGCGGTTGCCACCATAGCGGGACAGATTCTGACGGCGCTTTTGGCTGTGTGGTATTTATTCCATATGAAGGCGGTAAAACTGGGAAAGGGGAGCTTTAAGCTGTCCCCGGGTCTTATGGGGAAATTCCTTCCTTTAGGTCTTACCAGCTTTCTTTCGCAGATTTCTGTGGTTGCGTCAATGGCGGCGATAAACAATATGATTGTGAAGTACGGAGCAATGGATGAAATTTTCGGGCGGACAGAGTATGCACAGATTCCTATGGCGGTAGTGGGGATTGTGATGAAATTTTTCCAGATAGTCATCTCCATATCGGTCGGGCTTGCGGCCGGCTGTATTCCGATTGTGGGATATAATATCGGGGCAAAGCGCATGGACCGTGCGCGGGAGCTGTTTAAAAAGCTGCTTATGGCGGAATTTCTGGTCGGGCTGGCCGCGCTGCTTATCGTGGAGCTCTTGCCGGGGCAGCTAACCGGAATTTTCGGGGCGGCAAACGAAAGCCCCTATTACAGGTCCTTTGCCATAAAAGCGTTTCGCACTTATTTGTGCCTGATGCCTCTCGCAACGGTCAATAAGGGGACTTTTATTTATCTGCAGTCAATGGGAAAGGCATTGCAGTCGTCTGTTCTGTCCATGATAAGGGAAATTTTGTTCGGCGTGGGATGGGCTGTGGCTCTTCCGGTATTTTTCGGTCTGAATGGAGTGCTTTATTCCATGCCCTTATCGGATTTGCTCACCTTTCTCATAGCGGCCGTTCTGATTTGCAGAATATTTAAGGAATTGAAAAAGAACTGACAAGGAGGGTAAGATGAAAGTAGATGCGAATATGTATTGGATTCCCGAGGAGTTGTTTACGGATGAAGACTTACGGGAGGAATTTTTAAGGTGTATTCCCGCGGAGCATGGCGTTGTTGCCAGATGCGAACAGATTGCGGGAACGGACAAAAAGCAGATTGTTATCGAGGAACCGGCCGGATGCCAGAACTTAAATTATGTACAGGGGGAATACCGGGTGGAGCGTCAGCTTGCGGATATGGACGCGGCGGGAGTGGATAAGGCGGTTTTGAAGGTTCCCTGCGCCCACGCCTGGCTTTCTCTGGAAATGTGCCGGAAATTTAACGACGGCATGGCGGAGCAGGTAAAAAGAAGCGGCGGGCGGCTTGCGGCGCTTGCGGCGGTTCCTCCCCATGGAGGAAAGGGAGCCGTTTATGAGCTGGAGCGCTGCGCAACGGAGCTTGGGATGACGGGAGTACAGCTTTCCTCCCATTATGGAAACAAATATCTGGACGATGAATTGTTCCGGCCCTTCCTTCAAAAGGTCAATGAATTAAAGCTTCCGGTTTATGTGCACCATTCTCCGATTCCGGTAGATTATCAGTCCATATGCGATTATAATAATCTCAGAAGGTCTTATGGCAGATGCATGGACCAGACCATTGCCATAGGGCGGGAAGTGTTCAGCGGTATGTTTGACGAGCTTCCTGACTTGAAGCTCATTCATTCCATGCTGGGCGGAGCGTTTTTTGCTTATATGAATTCCATGTTCCGCAAAAAGCCGGCAGGAGCGGAGGATACGGTGAACCGGTTCGATACGGAGACGGACAGGTTTTGCGGGCAGATTCACGAAAATATTTATTATGAAATGTCCCATGCCCAGCCATGGGGAAAGGAGCTTTTAGAATGTGCAGTAAAAATACTGGGAGCGGACCATATTATTTTTGGTTCTTCTTATCCGGTAAGAGCACAGTGGCTTTTAGAAGGTCCGGATTTTGTGGAGAGCCTTGCCGTTGGAAATGAGGAAAAAGCGCTGATGCTTGGTGAAAACGCGGAAAGGATTTACCGGCTGTAGGACGCCGGCGTCTTTGCGGAAGCGGAGATAAAGCAGGGATTGCCGGGGCAGGGAAAAGAGCGGCGGCCGGGGAAAGAAGGGTGGAAATGGAACTGAATTATATCCGGCATTTTGTAGTGCTTGCGGAAACGGGGAACTATCTGGAGGCGGCGGACATTTTATTTATGGCGCAGTCTTCTTTGTCGAGGCACATCAAGAGCATAGAGGAGGATTTGGGCGCGCCGCTGTTTGACCGCACTACGCGAAAGGTGGAGCTGAACGAATTCGGAAGGGCATTTCTGCCATATGCAAAAAAGATGGTGGAAATACAGGATGAATACAGCAGAGTGCTGCAGGGGTGCTTAAACGGAATGACGTCCACGCTTACGGTGGCGTCGATTCCGGCCATGACGCATTATAATATCACCGATGTTCTGGCCGGCTTCCAGGAGGCGAATCCTGGATACCGGCTGAACATTGTGGAAGCCGATTCCACCCAGACCTTCCAGATGCTTGAAGAAAAAAAGTGCGAATGCGGGTTTGTCAGGGACGCACAGGGGCTGTCAAAGGAGATAAAGCAGGTGGAATTTACTACGGACCATCTGGTGGTGGTGCTTTCCTTAGACCACCCCCTTGCAAAGGAGGATTTCGTCACCCTGGAAATGCTGGAAGGGGAAAAGTTTCTGTTCCTCAATAAAAATACGACGATGTATTCGATTTGCTATAATGCCTGCCGAAAGGCGGGATATGAGCCGGATGTGGCTTTTACAGGCCTTCGGGGGGAAAATCTGATAGACCTTGCCGCAAGAGGCATGGGGGTGGCTTTGCTCACAAAAAAGCCTATCGAGCATCTGGCGGGCGGCCGGGTAGTGCTGGTGGATGTGGTGCCGACGGTGGCGACCACCATCAGCCTTGTCTATTCTGCAAAGGGGAAGCTGCCGGACGCTTTGAAGAAATTTATCTCCTATGTGCAGAGCTATCGGAAGTAAGCGCAGGGAGCAGTCCGGTATAAGCGGTATAAAATTGCTGAAAATATAACAGAAAGAAAAGTGTAATGGCAACAGCAACGCGGCAGCGGCTGTTGCCATTTATGCATAATGTGCAAGAATCGGCCCGGAAGTCGGATTGCCTGTTCAAACTGTTAAAAGTAAAATGTTTTTAGAAAGAGAGATATACAAAATGACGAAACAGACAAAAGGAAGGGAGTAATCACTATGAAAAAAAGAACACTTGCGCTTGCTCTGACAGTGAGCATGATAGCATCGGCATTGTTTACAGGCTGTGGTGCGGGAGCAGGAAAAGAAGCGGAAACGGCACAGACTGCTGCGGATACAGAACAGAGCGGGGCTGAGGAATCCGTGCAGCAGGAGCCTGAGGAAGGCTCTGTTGCGGCGGCGGACACTCAGACGGCGGCAGCCGGTGGCAAAGCGGACTCCGTAACGGTAGGCATTCTGGCGGACCCGGAAAACATGGGGCCCTGGTCGGGAATGTCAATGGGAAGGATTGCCGTTTTATTTACCACCTATGAGTATATGATTACCCGTGAAAACGGCGTGGCATACGGCGTACTGGCAAAGAACTGGGAGCAGTCCGACGCCCAGACCTATCAGGTGGAGCTTTACGATTATATCCATGACGCAAAGGGTAATCCCCTTACGGCTAAGGACGTGGTATTCAGCTTTGAGTCGGCTATTGCAACAAAGAATTACGGAAAGCTTTCCGTAATTGACAGTGTAACGGCGGTAGATGATTACAATGTGGAGTTTAAATTCAACAAAGCGCTGGAAATCGGTGAGTTTGAAAATGTAATGCTGGAATGCGCCATTGTGACACAGGCGGCTTACGAGGCCTCTCCTGACCAGATGGCTACCACGCCGGTTGGAACCTCCGCTTATCTTGTGGAAAGCTATGTGCCGGGCTCGGAAATCGTTATGAAGGACACCGGCAATTACTGGCAGACGGACGATTCTCTGGTGCATGGAACCAGCGTACATAATGTGGGAGAAATCAGATTTTCCGTGATTACAGAAGCCTCTCAGCACACGGTAGCCCTTCAGACGGGGGCGGTCGATATCTCCAACGGCGTACCGGATACGGATATTTCCAAATTCGGCGAGGGCGGCGAGTTCTCGGAGGGCAATGCGGTAGGCGTCGTATTGGACAATCTGACCTATGATGTGGAATACAATATGTCTGACAGCTCTGTTTTTGTGAATGATGAAAATTTGAGGCTTGCCCTTGCCTATGCCATTGACAAAGAAGGCGTAAATGTCGGCGCCTTTAACGGCAACGGCAAAGCGGTAAAGGATTTTGCCAATGCAACTTACCCGGACTATAACCCGGAATGGGACAGTGAAGGTTACTATGACTATGATGTGGACAAGGCGAAGGAGTATCTGGCACAGTCCGCTTATGACGGAAGGACACTCCGGCTGGAATACATTAATTCCGGTATGTCGGAGATGATTGCACAGCTTTTGCAGGCTTACTGGGGGCAGATTGGCGTTACGGTAGAGCTGATTGGCTATGACCAGATGATGGGGCAGCAGGAGCAGTATAATAAAGAGGGCTTTGATATTATGGTAAAGACCACAGGCAGCACCGACTATATTGTCAACCAGTGGAAGCTGTGCTGGGATGCCAGAGACTACAGGGAAATTACCGGAGGAACCGCAAACTTTGTGGTAGACGAAAAGTTAGACGAGCTGATGCAGGCGGCTTTAAGTACGGAAACCTACGGACCGGAAAGCATTGAAGCGTTCCATGACTATCTGGTGGAAAAGTGCTACGGCTACGGCGTGGTGCAGGGGCCTGTGAATATTGTTCATTCCAGCAAAATTGCAAATGTGGCTCTGGACATCAGAAAGCAGATTCTTCCGGGTGCATGCTCCTACGCGCAGTAAACACACAAAAGGAGCCTTAAAGCATCCCAATGTGCGGGAAAAGCGCCCCGGACGGCGCCCATCCTGTGCGGCGGTATGACTGGAAGTGCGAAGGCAGCCTGACAAGCTGCCTTCTGACGTAACAGGAGGAGAACTTATATGTGGAAGTATGTCGTTAAAAGATTATTATGGATGATTCCGGTGCTTTTGGGAATTGCCGTTGTTATTTTTACAATCATGTATTTTTGCCCCGGCGACCCGGCCGCGGCAATTCTGGGAAACTCGGCAACGCCGGCGGCGATTGAGGCGAAGCGGATTGAGATGGGGCTTGACAGACCCTACCTTGTAAGGCTGCTGGATTATTTAAATCAGGTGTTTTTACATTTTGACCTTGGAACCTCTTACTTTCAGAATCAGTCCGTAATGTCGGGGATTTTATACAGACTGCCTTATACGATTACCATTGCGGTGATTTGCATGCTGCTTCAGATTCTGATTGGAACGCCCCTTGGAATCACGGCGGCAGTACACCAGAACGGAATCGCCGACAGAATCTGTATGGTGATTGCCCTTGCCGGCGTATCGATTCCGGGATTCTGGCTTGCCATGATGCTGGTGCTGCTGTTTGCGGTAAGGCTGGGGTGGCTTCCGCCTTACGGCGTGGGAGGAATCCAGTATTTTATCCTTCCCTGTATTGCCAATGCCTTTGCGGGAATCGCCTCTCAGGCAAGGCAGACGCGCTCGAGTATGCTGGAGGTGATTCGCTCGGATTATATCGTTACTGCCCGGGCAAAGGGGCTTTCGGAAAGGGAGATTCTGTACAAACATGCATTGCCTAACGCGCTTATTCCCATTATTACCGTGGTGGGAAACGGTATGGGAATGATGCTGGGAGGAACGGTGGTGATTGAATCCGTGTTTTCCATTCCCGGTATCGGAATGTATACCACCTCCGCGATTAATAACCGGGATTATCCGGTGGTAATGGGCGGCGTGCTGTTTTTAGGCGCATTGTTCAGCCTGATTATGCTGCTGGTGGATGTGATTTACGCCTATGTGGACCCGAGAATCAAAGCCCAGTATGAGGGGCAGCAGAAATCCTGGAAAAGGAGGAAAAAGTAAATGACTGACAGTATGGCGGTTGCAAAAGGCGCAACAATGGAACGGAAAAAGAAGGAAAGCCAGTTCAGCTTGGTTATGAAGCGGCTTGCAAAAAACAGGCTGGCTATGGCGGGACTTTGCATTACGCTGCTTTTATTTTTACTGGCCCTTCTTTCTCCCGTGATTATGCCCTATGCATATGACGAATTAAATATGATTGACAGATTTGCAAAGCCCTCCTTAAGGCATTTATGCGGGGCGGACGAGATGGGAAGGGATATTTTCAGCCGCCTGCTTTACGGCGCAAGATGGTCGCTGGCCCTTGGATTCCTCGCAACGATTATTTCCACGGCGATTGGAATGGTAATCGGCTCCGTCGTGGGTTATTTCGGCGGAACCGTGGATACGGTAGTCATGCGGTTCATCGATATCTTACAGGCCATCCCCGGAATCCTTCTGGCAATTGCCATTTCCGCCTGTCTTGGAAGCGGTTTTGCAAATACCATTATCGCCCTTTCTATCGGCGGAATTCCCATGACGGTAAGACTCCTTCGAGGCTCGATTATGGGAGTGCGGAAAATGGAATATCTGGAGGCGGCCCAGACAATTAACTGCTCTGTGCCCCGGCTGATTGTGCGGCACATCCTGCCCAACAGCATTTCCCCGATTATCGTTTCCGTGACAATGGGAATCGGGAACACCATACTGATGGCGGCATCCTTAAGCTACATCGGACTGGGCGTACAGCCGCCTACGCCGGAATGGGGCGCTATGCTTTCGGCAGGCAGAACCTATATGAGAGACTATCCCCATATGGTGCTGTTTCCGGGGATTGCGATTGCGCTGGTGGTGCTTTCCTTAAATATGCTGGGCGACGGCCTGCGGGACGCTATGGATCCGAAGCTGAAAAAATAGAGGAGGTAGAACAGGATGGAAAAAAGCAGGGCTCCTTTTATTGAAGTAAAAAATTTAAAGGTTCATTATACATCTGAGGGCAGGGTAATCCATGCGGTAAACGATGTGTCCTTTTCCCTGAATAAGGGGGAAACCCTCGGCCTGGTGGGCGAGACCGGGGCGGGAAAAACGACCATTGCAAAGTCTGTTCTGCGGATTCTTCCGCAGCCTCCGGCAGAGGTGGAGGGCGGAGAAATCTTTCTGGAAGGAAAGGATTTGCTGAAACTGTCGGAGGATGAGATGCGGAAAATCCGGGGAAGAAAGATTGCCATGATATTTCAGGACCCGATGACAGCCTTAAATCCGGTGATGAGAGTGGGAAAGCAGATTGCGGAGGGGATTGCGCTCCACGAGAAGATATCCGCAAAAGAGGCGGAGGAAAAGGCAAAAAAGATGCTGGAGATGGTGGGAATTCCCGCCTCCAGATACAGGGATTATCCTCATCAGTTTTCAGGCGGTATGAAACAGAGAGTGGTGATTGCCATGGCGTTATCATGCAGTCCCGACCTTCTTTTGGCGGACGAGCCTACCACGGCCCTTGACGTGACCATTCAGGCGCAGGTGCTGGATATCATCAAGAACCTCCAGAAGGAATTTGAGACTTCCATGATTATGATTACCCATGATTTGGGGATTGTAGCGGAGGTTTGCGATAATGTCGCCGTCATCTACGCGGGGGAAGTGGTTGAGTATGGAAGCCGGGAGGAAATCTTTGACAACCCGCTGCATCCCTATACCATTGGATTGTTCGGTTCCCTTCCTGATATCAATTCCGATGTGGAACGGCTCTCTCCTATCGCGGGAATGCCCCCGGACGCGGCCAATCTGCCGGCGGGCTGCGCCTTTTCGCCCAGATGTCCCTATGCGGATGAGAAGTGTAAGAGCGCGCCTGTGGGACTTGAAAGGATGGAGGGAACCCATTGCTGCCGCTGCATCCACAGCCGCAGCGCGGATAAAATAAAGGCGAAAGCCGCAGAGAAGGTTTGCTGAGGGAAAGGAGAACAGGATGTCAGAGGTATTAATGGAAGTAAAGCATCTGAAAAAATATTTTAATACGCCAAAGGGAATGCTTCATGCGGTGGACGATGTGACCTTTTCCATTGGAAAGGGAAAAACCATGGGCGTGGTGGGGGAATCCGGCTGCGGAAAATCCACCCTTGGACGGACGCTGATTCATTTATACGAGAGCACCGACGGACAGATTTTGTTCGACGGAGAGGATATCACTCATGTGACGAAGCATAAAATGCACGAGCTGCGGGAGCGGATGCAGATTATTTTCCAGGACCCGTTTTCTTCCCTGAATCCCAGAATGACGGTGGAGGAGACGATTCGGGAACCCCTTGAGCTGTGCAGAAGGTTTAAAAAGAACCAGATTCAGGAGGAAGCGGAAAAAATAATGGAGATGGTGGGAATCGACGACCGGCTCCGGTATGCCTATCCTCACGAGCTGGACGGCGGGAGGCGGCAGAGAGTGGGAATCGGCCGGGCGCTGGCTCTGAATCCTGCTTTTGTGGTCTGCGACGAGCCGGTATCGGCGCTGGATGTTTCGATTCAGGCGCAGGTGCTGAACCTCCTGCAGGATTTACAGGAGAAATCAGGCGTTACCTATATGTTTGTCACCCATGACCTGTCGGTGGTAAAGCATATATCCGATAACATTTGTGTGATGTATCTGGGACAGCTTGTGGAAACCACCACGTCGAAGGAGCTGTTTGCCAACCCGCTTCACCCGTACACAAGGGCGCTTTTGTCAGCAATCCCTTCCGTGGATATTCACCGGAAAAAGGAACGGGTGATTTTACAGGGGGAAATCGTATCTCCCGTCGAGCCGAAGCCGGGCTGCCGGTTTGCGGCACGGTGCCCTTACGCCACAGACAGGTGCCGGGAGCCTCAGCAGCTCCGTGAGATAGCGAAAGACCATTTTGTGTCCTGCTGCAGGGCGGAAGAAGTATGGGAATAAGAAAGGGGATGGGCTATGAAGGCCGGTGCGGGAAAATCAGAAATTATTTTGACGGACGAATATCTGGAAATAGAAAATTTTACAATAATCCACAGGGCGTTGAATGCGCGGGCGGTGGCAATGGAAGACGATGAGGGAAAGACCTTTGTCTGCCTGTCTCTGGAGGTGACGTCTCTGCCGGACGAAGAGACGGCGTTTTTGCAGAAAGAGGTGGCAAAACGGCTTAACCTTAAGGATGCCTGTATCTGGGTGTGCGTGACCCATACCTTTTCCGCTCCCCATCTGCTGCCGGACGCGGTTCTTGCGGATGCGGACAAGATAAGGGAAAAGGGCCTCTACCGGGAGGCGCTGGGCAGGGCGGCGTTAGAGGCTGCCGAAAAGGCTCTTGCATCCTTAGAGCCGGCGGAGGTCTGCTTTGAAACCGGACTTTGCGACGCCAACAGGAACCGGGACGTGGAGCTGCAGGACGGCTGGTGGGTAGGGGAAGGGGGGCTTGGCCTTTCCGACCATACCGTGTCCGTGATTTGTCTGAAACGTATGGATAAAACGCCGCTGGCGGTTTTGTTCCATTACGGCGTCCAGTCCTCCGTGCTTGACGGCTCAGAGCTCAGCGCTGGCGGCAGAGCCGTTACGCCGGATTTGGCGGGAATAGCCAGCGATTACATAGAAAAAACATATAAAGAAGACGGCGCTGTGGCTTTGTTCCTTTTAGGGGCTGCCGGAGACCAGTGCCCGGCGGAAAAGACGGTAAATGAAACCTTTGTACAGGGGCAGCGTGTCCGCCGCGACCTTCAGGAGGAAGGCTTCGGCATCTGCGAGCGGCTGGGAGAAAAGCTGGGCAGTACGGTCTGCGATGTGATTGAAAAAATAAGGCAAAAAGACAGCGGTCAGAGTACGGGCTGCAAAGAAGAGGGAACAGAAAATGCCGCAGGGACGGCAAGGCCGGAGGATTCCGGCAGGATAATCTGCGGAAAAGTCAGCTTCCGGGTGCCGGGCAAGGAGATGGAGAGGGATTTAAAGAAGCTTCATCCGGTAAAAACAGCGGAATATATTCCGGCGCAGGATAAGGAAACGGAGGCGGAAGCCGTCTGTATCGGCGGCATTGCCCTTCTGGGGGTAAAACCGGAGCTGAATTGCTGCAGCGGACTGGCAATCAGCGCCGCCTCCCCTTTTAGGGAGACACTTACCTGCACCATGGTAAACGGAGCCGCCAAATATATGGCGGACCAAAAGTCCTATGACCGCTTTACCTATGAAGCGATGAATTCCCCCTTTGGAAAGGGCGCGGCGGAGATTCTGACGAGGCAGTCGGCGGCGCTTCTTGAGAGCCTTAAGAAAATAGTGTGATATGGGACTAATACGGAACTGAAATGGAGACAGAGATGGAAAAATTTGAATTTCAGCAGTATATATTTGAAGCGGGAGCAGGCGGGGAAAAGCTGGCCTACAATCTTTTCTGTCCGAAGAACCCACAGGAGGGGAAGAAGTATCCTCTGGTGCTGTTTATGCATGATGCGGGGAGCTGCTCGGAGGATATCTTGTCGCCGCTTAAACAGGGGGACGGGGCAACAGCGTGGGCGGAGGAAGAGGCCCAAAGGCGGCATCCCTGTTTTGTCCTTGCCCCGCTTTACCCCAGGAAGGCGGCAAATGACGAGTTTGAGGTCACCTGGGAGGCGGACGCTACGGTGCGGCTTGTACAGGAGCTGATGAAAAACTATAGCATTGATGAAAAGCGGATTTACGGTACGGGACAATCCATGGGCTGTATGATGCTCTGCGAGCTGATGCTCCGCAATCCCGGATTTTTTGCGGGCTGCTTTCTGGTGGCAGGCCAGTGGAACCCCGCGACCATGGGCGGGGTAAAAAACGAAAACATCTGGATTCTGGTATCCGAAAAGGATATCAAAGCCTTTCCCATTATGGGCGATTGTATGGAACAGGTGGAGAAGGCAGGCGGCAGGGTGACGAGGGGATTTTTAAATGCCGGGGATTCTCTGGAAGTGCAGAATGAGGCGGTCAGGAAAATCGCCATGTCAGGGGAGCATATTTTCTTTACATGGTATGAGAAGGACAGTGTACTGCCTCAGGAGGAGCAGGAGCCGTCTGCGCCGTGGAAATATCATGTATACACATGGGCGCACGCCTACAAGCTGGAGGCAATCCGGGACTGGCTTTTTGCCCAGAGCGGATACAGGATTGATTTTTCCTGTAAGCATGAGGTGCTTTTGGAGGACGAACAGGGAAGGCGGCTTCCGATGGATGTGCCCTGTTATCAGGCGGAGCTCATTGCGCCGGGCACATGGCAGATTGCAAGCGACGGAGACTATTTTTATCTTCTGGAAGGGGAAAACGAGGCGCTTGCCATAGACGGCGGTTACGGCTGCGGAAATACCAGAGCGTTCTGCCAGAGCCTGACGGATAAGCCGGTAAGGCGTATTGCAAACACCCACGACCATTTCGACCATACGGCGAACAACTGTTATTTCGACTGCGCTTATATGTCAAAGGAGACGAAAGCGCTTGCCACAATCCCTTTTCCCAGCTTTGAGGGAATTGATTTCCCGAGGGACTACCCGGTTGAAATCATCGGCGAGGGCTATGTGTTTGATTTGGGAGGCAGGGAAATTGAAGTTATGGAGCTTGCCGACCACGCGGCGGGCAGTCTTGTCTTTCTGGATAAAAGGGAAGGGATTCTGCTTTGCGGCGACGAGCTGTGTATGCCCTTTGGAAAGGCGCTAAGCGGAAGCGTGGAGCATGTTTACCGGCTGCTTGGAAAGCTGGAGGAGCGGCTTTCGGAAATCAAAGTGCTGTACGGCGGTCCCGGTAAGGGGGACAGAGATATCATTGTCAGGCTGCGGGAGAACATGAAGTATATTCTGGACGGGCATGAGGGCGCGCCGTTAGAGGAAGCAGGCGGAGGGCCAGCGGAGGAAGCAGGGGAGCCGGTCGTGTATGCAAGGCGGATGCCCCACGCCCCCGACAGGCACCGGGACAATCCGGCGGATATTCCCTTTATGCGGGAGATGGAATACGCGGGAATCAAGGTTATTTATGATATGAGAAAGGTGAGAGAGGAAATTTAATCCGGCGTAAAACCGTTTTTACGGGGGAGGAAAGAAAGCTGCAGCTCTTCAAAAAAGAGTCCGGCGGCTGCGCTTTCCTCCCTTTCCATATAATAAACATATTCATTGAAACAGCATACTTCGTTGGCGATTCTGGAAAGATAAATTTCCCCGGAAGCCAGGGCGCGGGCATGGCGGGGGATAATTGCAACGCCCTTTTGGACGGAGACAAGAAACAATGCGGTGGCAAGGTTGGGAACCTGAATGCAGGTTGCGGTTTTGTGGGTGTACTTTTGAACCAGCAGCCAGTTTTTGGCATAGGGGCCGAACAACTCATGGGCAAAAGGGACGAGAATTGTTTCGCCGGCAAGCTCCCGCAGATAAATCTGAGGCTTTGAGAGCAGGCGGTGGCCGGAGGAAAAGGCGGCATAGGTGTCATGGCGCTCAAGCAAAAACTGGCGGGCGCCGGAGGGGAGATTTGCGTATTCGCAGGGAGTAAACACAAAATCAAAAGCGGGATTTTCCAGAACCGATTCCGGTGTGCCTTCCGATTTCACTTCAAAATGAACATAAATATCAGGATAACGCTCCGAAAAATACCGGACAAAAGCCTGCAGACGGGGGGAACAGGCAATTTCCGGGGCGCAGGCAATGCGGACGCGGCCTTTGGACGGAAGGGAGCCGGTTCTTGCCAGATGAACGGCGGCATTGCATTTGTCAAGAAGCGATTCCGCTTTCCGGGCAAGGAGATGTCCGGCCGGCGTCAGGGAGACGTTGTGGGTGGTGCGAAAAAACAGGATGGTATTTAATTCCTGTTCCATTTCCAGAATGTGCCTGGAAAGCACGGACTGGGAGATGTACAGCGCGTCGGCGGCTCTGCTGTAATTTAAAGTTCTGGAAAGTACAAGAAATTCATAAAGCTGTTCTGTTTTCATATCCAAAGGCTTCCTTTATATATTGTTTAAAATGCTTAACAAAGAATAGTACATCGGGATTGTCCGGTTTTTTTCTGAAAAACAGGGTCTCAACTGCCGGGCGGGAAATATCCGTTAACGGAATATGGGCGGAATCCGGCAAATTTTCCGGCAGGGGCATGGGGGAGAGGAAAACGCCTTTTCCCACAGCCACAAGGGCTTGCGCAAGAGCCAGCGACGAACAGCCCTCATAAACCGAGTGGGTAATGCCCGACGCATTTAAGTTTGCCAGCTGAAAATCCCTGAAAACGGCGTCCTTTGTGGGAGGATAAAGAATAAAGCATTCGCCGGCAAGCTCTTTCAGGGACAGGCTTCCTTTGGAGGACAGCCTGTGGCCGGGCGGGAGCAATACCTGCGGCCGGGCGGGGGAAACGGCATAGTGTGAAATTTCTTCCCGGCTGGACAGACTCCCGTATGCGGCAGAAGCGGCGTAAGCTGCGGTATCAGCCTGACTCAAGGCTTCTGGGCGGCGGCTTAAAACCGGCGCAAAGTAAAGGTCAATCTGCCCGGATAAAAGCGCTTCATAAGGATGGCAGACAGTATCATCTAACAGTTCCGGCTGCAGGCCGGGGCTCTGTGCATCCAAAAGGGCGAGAACAGCGGTAAGGTAAAATGGCATGATGCCGGCTGAGATGGCAATACGCAGGCGGCGGGCGGAGCCTTCTTTTGAGGAAAGGGCCTGTGTTATCTGGCAGTATTCAGAATGAATTTTGCAGGCGTCTTCGTAGAACAGGGCGCCTTTGGGGGTAAGGGACAGCGCATTGCGTTTTCTCTCAAAGAGGGGGACGCCGAGAGAAGCTTCAAAGCTGCACAACCTTGCGTTTAAGGTGGCGGGGGCAATATGGAGCGTTTCGGCTGCCTTTTTGATGCTCCGGCAGCGGGCAGCGGTGAGGAATTCGTTCAAACGGTTGAGATTCATGGTGGGTGTCCTTTATTAATAAAATGGAATAATAAAAGTTTACTGATTCGGGAGACGGACGTCAAGAGAAATGCGGAGAAAGGCACAAAAATTCTTTTATATCTGCGGGAAATCAGAAAGATTACCGCCTGTCACAGACCTGGGGATTCTGCGGAAATCAGCCGGCGTATAGCAGATTTATTAAAAAAACAGAATAACAGGATTCGCTCAGGGGCTTCAATTTATTCCGGCAGATGCTAAACTGAGAATATCAGATGGCTGGAAGTATGTTGTTGCGACATACAGGTAAAGCGCAAATATAAGAGCGGTTTTGAGGAAGGCGATGCAGGAAAGGAGGCAGTATGGATAACAGAACGGAAATTTTGGATTTGCGAACGGCGCTTTCGGTGCTCAGGAGCCTGAAAGGACAGTTAATAGAGACGGATGTGGAGGTAAACCCGGAGGCGGAGCTTGCGGGGGTTTACCGGTATGTGGGAGCCGGAGGGACGGTCATGCGTCCGACGAATGTGAACGGTCCGGCAATGATTTTCAAAAATGTGCTGGGGCATCCGAATGCAAGTATTGTGACAGGACTCCTTGCCAGCAGGGAGCGCGTGGGGATTTTGCTGGGCTGCGAAAAGGAGAAGCTGGGGAAATTATTGTGCGAGTGCGCGCTAAATCCGGTGATGCCGGTTGTCACGGAACAGCCTGCGCCCTGTCAGGAGATGATATACCGGGCGGAGGATGAGGGCTTTGACCTTTTTAAGCTGATTCCGGCGCCCACCAATACGCCGGTGGACGCAGGGCCTTATATCACTATGGGGATGTGTTACGCCACTCATCCCGACACGGGCTTATCCGATGTGACGATTCACCGCATGTGCATTCAGTCAAAGGATGAGCTGTCGATTTTTCTGCAGCCGGGGAGCCGTCATATCGGAGCGATGGCGGAGAGGGCGACAGAGCTTGGAAGGCCCTTGCCCATTTCTGTTTCCATCGGAGTGGACCCGGCCATAGAAATCGGTTCCTGCTTTGAGCCGCCCACCACGCCTTTAGGGTACAACGAACTGGCGATAGCGGGGGCAATCCGCCGGCAGCCGGTAAAGCTGCATAAATGCGTGTCCATAGAAGAAAATGCCATCGCAAACGCGGAATATGTGATAGAGGGCGAGATTGTTCCGGGGGTGAAGGTGACGGAGGATAAAAATTCCCATACAGGTTTCGCTATGCCGGAGTTTCCGGGATATAACGGAAGGGCGTCAAAGGAATGCTGGCTGATTAAGGTAAAAGCCGTCACCACCAGAAAAAATCCCATCATGCAGACGGTAATCGGCCCTTCGGAGGAGCATGTGAATCTGGCGGGGATTCCCACGGAAGCCAGCATTTACCATATGATAGACAAGGCGCTTCCGGGGAAGGTGACCAATGTCTACGCGCACCCGTCGGGAGGCGGCAAGTACATGGCGGTCTTACAGTGCAGAAAAGAGGTGCACACAGACGAGGGGAAGCAGCGGCAGGCGGCGCTTTTGGCTTTTTCCGCTTTCCCGGAGTTAAAGCACGTGATTTTAGTGGACGAGGACGTGGACATCTTTGACAGCCGGGACGTGCTGTGGGCGATGAACACCCGATTCCAGGGGGACAGGGATATTATCACCATACCGGGGGTGCGGTGCCATCCCTTAGACCCCAGCTCCGCGCCGGAGTATTCGCCCTCCATACAGGATGTGGGAATCAGCTGTAAGACGATTTTTGACTGCACGGTTCCTTTTCACCTGAAAGAGCGTTTTGTCAGGGCAAGGTTTATGGAGGCGGATTTGGGGAAATTTTTTGCGCCTGACGGAAGCGTTAGATAGCAGAGGAGGTCGGAAATGAAGAGACGGCTGGTGATTGGGATAAGCGGCGCATCCGGCGCGCCGATAGCGGTGGAGGTGCTGCGGCAGCTACGGCAGGCGTCCGTCTTTGAGGTTCATTTGATTGTCACCGGAGGGGCGGAAATGACGCTGAGGCAGGAAACGGGGATGGCGGTTTCGGATATCAGGGGCCTTGCGGATGTTTTTCATGAAAACAGCGATATCGGGGCGGGGCCGGCCTCCGGGAGCTTTCTGACAGAGGGGATGATTATTGTCCCCTGCTCGATGAAGACGGTTGCGGGGATTGTGTCCGGGTACAGTGAAAATCTGCTCCTGCGGGCGGCGGACGTGACGCTGAAAGAAAGGCGGAAACTGGTGCTGGCAGCGAGGGAGTCGCCTCTTAGCACGGTGCATCTGCGAAATCTGCTGGAGCTTAGCCGGATGGGGGGAATGATTGTGCCGCCGATGCTGAGCTATTACCAGCACCCGAAAACCATTGAGGACTGCACGGAGATGCTGGCCCGGAGAATGCTGCGGCAGTTTTTGCCGGAGGAGGGATTTCCCGAATGGGAGGGTATGAATGAAAACCGTTAAAGCGGCGGGGAGGAATAGATGTACAGGTGTAATGAGATTGTGATTTTAAACCGCCGGGTGGCGATTGCCGTTTACCGGACAAAAGAAGGGATTAATGTCCTGATAGAAGGCGGCGACAAGGGGCATATCGGCGCGGTCGCCGTTGCAAGGGGCGGGGAAATCGTGGAGAGCGTTTGTTTTCCGGGACACAGGGAGGATATTGTCTGCGAAAGCTGGGCGAAGGAAATCAGCGGGCTCGTTCCGGGACCGGCGGTGGTGGAGGCCGGAATCCATTACGATGGAATTACAAAGGAGCAGATAGAGGAAGTGATGGAGGTATTGACGGCACAGCGGAAGGTGCTGATGGAGGAACTGCGGAGGAATCAGGAACAGGGCTTGAAGTAAGCGGAAGATGTGAGAGAAAAGGAAAAACAGAGAAAGCTGTAGAAAGGATTGATAAGGATGAAGGAAGAAATTCACGTAACAAACAAAACAATGGAGCTGCAGGATTGTAAGGGCGACTGGTTTTTTAATGAAAAGCACGGCTGCTGGTGCCTTGAGGATATCTTATACACGGAAAAAGCCCTGGCGTCGGAATTCCAGAGGCTGAGCATTTACGTACCGGCGGAGTATATGAAGGAAAAGGGAGAGATTGACAGGGAGGGCAGACGCAAGGGCTATACGGCGGCTACGGCTCCGGTGATTTTACAGAACAATTCCGCAGGTTATATGCAGATGCCCCACCTGCGGCTGGACGAACCGAGGTGTAATGCGGGACAGTACCTTGACAGAGGCTTTGTCCTTGTGACCTGCGGAAACAGGGGAAGCGAGTCTGTGGATGAAAAAGGAAACTGGTGCGGCAAGTCCCCGGCGAATCTGGTGGATTTAAAGACAGTGATTCGCTTTCTGCGCCATAATATGGCAGGCATTCCCGGGGATTTGAACCGCATAATTTCCGTGGGAACAAGCGCCGGAGGCGCAATGTCCACGCTCCTTGGCATCACAGGGAATCATAAGGATTTCCTGCCGTATCTTGAAGAAAACGGAGCCTTTATGGAGGAGAGGGACGATGTGTTTGCCTCTCAGATTTATTGTCCCATTGTTGACCTTGAACATGCGGATTTGGCCTATGAGTGGATGTTTGCCGCGGATAAGGAAAATGAAAGCTCACATGCAGGACCGGCGGGAGTGATGACGCCTTTTCGGGAGGCGCTTTCCGCAAAGCTAAAGGAGCGGTATATTACCTATTTTAACAGCCTTAACCTTGTAAATCCGGTGGGGAACCGGTGGGATGGCGCAGAGGCGGAGGCGGGCTTAGATGAAATTTTGAGGCTCGGCAGCGACGGAAGAAGCGGCAGCGGCTATGAGTATCTGATGAAGCTTTTAAACGAGTCAGCCACCACCTATTTAAGCAGGCTGGAAGCAGGGACGCTGGAAGAGAGCTTTTCCGTAGAAGATTATCTGGCGGGGAATTATGAACATCAGGTTCCGGCGCCCATGATGGCAGCTCCGGTGAAGGATAAGAGGAAATGGCTGTCGTGGGATGGAAGCAGAGCCGTTATCACGTCGCTGGACGATTATATTTTGAATTACCGCAGAAGAATGAAGCCCTGCACTTCCTTTGACACACTGGGGATGGACAGCGGGGAAAACAGGGTGTTCGGCGACGGGGATAAGCCTTTTATGCATTTTAACCCGGAAATCGGGGAAGCAATCGGGGAGCTTGCAGAAGAATTTCCGGGAGAGTTTTCGGAGGAATGCGGGAAGTATTATGAGGCTTATATGGCGGCAAAGGGAGATAAGAAGCTGGAACGGCGTGTGGCGCTTTTTAATCCTCTCAATTACATAGAAGCCGGGGACAGCGCGGATGCTGCCAGGCATTTCCGCATACGGGTCGGCGCTTACGACGCGGACACCTCTTTGACAATCAGCATGACATTGGCGCTAAAGCTGGCAATGGCCGGGCACGAGGTTGACTATGCGCTGGTATGGGACAAGCCGCATTGCGACGCGGACTATCCCGGGGAGCTGTGCGATTGGGTGGAGAAAATCTGCGGGCAGTAGAAACAAGGAGGGCTGTTTTGAATTACAGAGTGATAATCGCGGACGATGAAACGAAAATACTGCAGCTTATCCGGCTGCTCGGGAAGTGGGACGAGTATGGGATTGAGATTGTGGACGAATGCCATGACGGGCGCGCGACGCTGGAGAGCATTAAAAGAAATCGGCCGGACTTTGTGATTTCAGATATCAAAATGCCGGAGCTGGACGGGATTGAGCTGATTAAGGAGGTAAAGGAAGCCGGGATAGACTGCCTTTTTATCCTGCTGAGCGGCTACCGGCATTTTGAGTATGCCAGGAGCGCCATTGCGCTGAATGTGGTGGACTATCTGCTAAAGCCCATAGACGAGGAACAGCTAAACCACACTTTGGAGAGAGTGTGCCTGCAGTTGAAAAAAAGCAGGGAGGAGAGACGGAACATGGAGTCTCTTCAAAATCTGCAGAAAAGGCAGCAGTATAAGGAAAAAATGGAGGTTTTCTGGGAGCGGCTGACGGAAGCCGGGAGCCCGGAGGAAGTACTGCCCCATGCCTATACGCCGCATCAGTGCAATGAGGAGTACGGCACAGAGTTTTCCAGAGAGTGCTGGCAGATAATTATGATTTCCACAAATATAAGCGGGATTCTGGAACAGGGAGCCTCTTTGTTTGAAGACACACTGGAAAAGTTTATTTCCAAATATCTGAAAGGCTGCGCCGTATGCTGCTATCATGTCACCTTCAGAGGCGGCATTATTATTGCGAATTATGATGAGGAGGATAAAAAGAAGACGGAGGAAAATATTGCGGCCCTTTATTATGAAATCCGTGATTTGAGCGAAATATACGGGAAGTTCCGTCTGAATTTCGGGGTGAGCAGCGTAACAAAGGATATCAAAGGGCTGAAAAAGGCATTCCGGCAGGCGCAGGCGGCGGAGTGGGGAAGGCTTGTGACAATGCAAAGCGGCCTGCTGTATTATTCGCAGATTTCCGGGTTAAAACGGATGGACGAGGGACGGATGTTTGGCTGGGAGGAACTGGAACGCCTGAAAAGCTGCGTCAAATATTTGCGGCGGGAGGAACTGAGCGACTGGTTTCAGACACTGTTTGAGCGGGCGCTTGGATGCGGTAATTTCGCGCCGGAGGACCTGGCGGGGACTTTTTTCAGGCTTACGGGAAGTATCCTTGAAGCGCTCCCGGAGGAGGAGCGGAAGATGGAGGAAAAGTGGTACTATGCCTATCTGGAAGCGGCAAATTTTTCACAGGTGGTAAAAAATCTGCATCTGGCAGTAGACGGGTATATTGCGGAAAAGCAAAAACAGATTAAGCAAAAGAACAAAAAGCCTATAAGCGCGGCCGTCAGGTATATTCACGAAAATTATGCAAAGGCCATATCGCAGGACGAGGTGGCAAGAGCCAGCAATGTTTCCGGCACCTACTTAAGCAAGTTGTTTAAGGAAGAAATGGGAACCGGCTTTACCGAGTATGTGACGAAGGTACGTCTGGAGGAGGCGGAAAAGCTACTGGCGGATACGGCGCTGAGCATCAGGGAGATTGCGGCGGCGGTGGGCTACCCGGATGAAAAATACTTTTCCAGATTGTTTAAAAAGAGTACGGGGATAAAACCGTCGGAATATCGGAAGATTTACGGATAAAAAGGAGCTGATATGAAAAAGGAAATTATTATTTCAATTTTGTCTTTCGGGGCGTCGTTTGCCGCATTTGCGGCAGGACCGGGGCAGGGAGATTCCGGCTTTTTCGGATGTGTATTCGGCGCAGGGGCGGTAATCCTGTCGGGCTATCTGATTTTGGCGCTGGGCAGGCAGAAACGGATAATGAATTTTTTGATTGAGGAGAAAAAGAAGGAAAAGCACAGGGTTATCTGGAGCGGGGAAGAAGAAAAACAACTGGAGCTGATAAAAAAGAGGATTGATTTGTATACACTTCAGGGGCAAATCAATCCTCATTTTTTATATAACACACTGGACAGCATCCGCAGCAAAGCCATGTTGGACGGTCAGGAGGAAATTGCCTCCATGACAAAGATACTTTCCCGTTTTTTCCGTTATTGTATTGGCAACGAGGAAAGCCTGGTACAGATTCGGGAAGAAATAAACCACGTCGGAGATTATTACCTGATTCAGAAGTTCCGGTTTGAGGAACGCTTTCATATGGAAATCTGCGCGGAATCAGAGGAAATTTATAATTATTTTATTCCCAGAATGACCTTACAGCCGCTGGTGGAAAACGCGATGATTCACGGGCTGGAAAAGGTGAGCAGGAAAGGACTCCTTAAAATAAAATTGGCGGCGACGGAAAAGAAAATTATGATTACTGTGTCGGACAACGGGGCCGGAATGGATATTTTTCAGCTGGACGAGCTGAACGAGCGTATGAACCGGGGATTGATTACCGGCAGCAAAAAAGAAGGGCACAACAGTATAGCGGTAAGCAATGTCAATGCCCGGATTAAGATGACCTTCGGGGAGGAATTCGGGATATATTACCGGTCGATGGCAAACGAAGGGACGGACGCGGTAGTAATGATACCGAGAATCGACAGTTTTATGAGAGTCAAATACGAGGAAATGCAATGAAAGAAATAATTGCGCTTAAAAATGTCAGTCTGGATAACTGGCTGAAAAACTATCATCTTCATGTATTTGAGGGGGAAATCGTATGTGTACAGAGCATAACGGGAGAAAGTCTGGACGCTTTGATGGAAGTTATCGGGGGAAGCAGGAAGCCTGATAAAGGCTGTGTTTTTGTGGATGAGAAGAAAGCGGACGGCTACAATGAGCGCATGGCAAAGGAAACGGGGATTTATGCGCTGCGGTTTCAAAATAATTACGGAAAGAGTCTTAAGGTTTTGGATATTGTCCTGCCGCTGCTTCCGCCGTGGCGTCCCTATTCAAAGAAAAAAGCAAAGGATTACATAGGAAGGTATCTGAAGGAGGAAGGAATCGATTTGTCCCCGGACACACCGGTATGGAAGCTGAGCGGGACACAGCTGCGGAAACTGCAGATTTTAAGAGCCGGATTGCAACAGGCAAGGCTGATTGTCATTAATCTGGAGCAGGAGTACCTGGAGGGGATGCTGGAGGAAGAACTTGTAAAAATGGTGGAAAAGATGAACCGGAGGGGGACTGGTTTTTTGATTTTTTCCTGCTACTATACAATGTTCCTCAAAACGGCTTCCCGGGTACAGTTTTTGGAGCTGGGGCGGGCGGTCAGGGAATGGGAGGAAATGCCGGAAAATCTATTGGAAAAACTGCGTCAGGGAAGCCTCTTTTATAAACGGGCAAAGGAAAAAGCAGGATTCCCTTTTCTGGGAATGTACGATTATGAGTGGGATGCCCAAAACAGCTTCTGGGATTATCTGAACCGTGTAAGAGAAAATAATGCCAGCCTCTGGAAACGGTATTTTCCGGGAACCATTCTGCCGGAAAGGGGTGTCGGATACAGGCAGGGTATTGCGGTTATTCCCGGCGACAGCAAGGAGCTTTTGCTGGATAATCTGAGCGTGGGGGAAAACCTTACCATAGCGGCCGGAAACAGGGTAAATTACGGACGCACCTTTATCATTAACCCGAGACTTTGCAAAAAGCTGGCGGAAGGGTTTTGCGCAAGTCATCAGCTTCCCGAAAGGATGGAGGAGCTGACGAATGTGCAGAGAAAAATCCTTTCCATCGGAAGGTTTGAAATACTAAGGCCGCAGGTTATTTTTTTAGAGCTTCCCTATCAGGGAATCAGCCTGGATGAATTGCCGCAACTTCACCGGTATCTGTACAGTCTGGCGGAGAAGGGAATCAGCATCGTGTATTTTTCCCAGTCAATGGAAATGCTGCAGGAGAACTGTACCGGAATAATCAGAACCAGAAACGGCTTAAGTGCAAAAATTGACACCTTTTCTTAGAATTTTCCACCACGAAAGCGGTGCGGCTAAAGCTACAATGTATTTATAAATAACAATTCACAGACAGGAAACGGAGGAAAAGGATGAAAAAGAAAATACTTGTAGTAATTATGGCGATGGCATTGACGGCCGGTCTTATGGGATGCGGCGGCTCAGGAGGAGGGGGCGCCCAAAGCGGCGCGGACGGCAGCGCTCAAAGTGCACAGGCAAATGACGCGGAAACGGGCGGGGATGAATCAGACGCAGAGGAAGCGGGAAGCGATGCGGCTTCGCAGGCGGAGGAAGCGGTAGATACTGCGTCAGGAGGCGATATGGCAGGCAAAAAGGTCGGATTTTCCGCGCTTATGATGTCCTCGGAATTTTTTACCGACATGTCCAACCAGATGGAGGCATATTTTACGGAAAACGGAATGGAGTACAGTGTGGCTGATGCAAACGGAAACGCGCAGACACAGATTCAGACGGTTGAAAATTTCGTGTCCATGGGAATGGACTATATCATCTGCTTTGTGGTAGACGCATCCTCTATCAGCGATTCCCTGATGAAGGCAAGGGAAAGCGGGGCGTTCATCATCATTATCGGAACCATTCTGGATAATAAGGATGCATATGACGTGTGTATCAGCATCAGCCAGAGAGAATCAGGGCAGGTGGAAGCGCAAATGGCTGCGGACTGGATTGACAAAACCTTCCCGGATGCGCAGGACGGCTCCATTAAGGTCGGGATTCTTGAAAATTCCGAAAACGAAGACGCTGTCGCAAGATGCGAAGGTCTGGAGGAAATTGTAAACTACACGAAAAAAGCGGTTATTGTTGAAACCCACGAAACCACTCAGGCCGAGGGCGCGGCAGCAGGGCAGAATTATGCGGAAATGATGCTGATGAACAATCCTGACCTTAAGGTGATTCTCACCTACGGCACAGACCAGGGACAGGGCGCCAACGAGGCCGTTATGAAGGACGGAACGGTAAACAAAGATGAGTTTGCGGTGTTTACCATTGATACGGCTGAATTTATCCGGGATAAGGTACGTGAATCGGCGGAAGGCAATTCTGTAATCCGCGGTACGGTAATGCTTGGAGAAGGTACGCCCATGACCTGCTATAAGCTGATGGATGGAAGCTGGGCGGACAGGATTGAGGATAAGGTTTATGCGGAGCGCTGCATTGTCATTACGCCGGAAACCATTGACGAGTATTTCCCGCAGTAGGCGCGGCGGGAGTTGGCAGGATTCAGACTGGTTATGAGGGCTTTCCGGAGAGGAAGGCTCTCATTGCAAAAGAGGTAGCTTATGGATAAAGTTCTGGAAGTAAAAAATGTAACCAAGACCTATCCTGGCGTGGTTGCTCTGGACAATGTTTCCTTTGACGTGGAAAGAGGGGAAATTCTCGCGCTGATTGGAGAAAACGGGGCAGGAAAGTCCACGGTGATTAAAACCATTGCGGGAGCCATTGCCCCGGATTCCGGTACGATTATTATAGAAGGGAAGGAGTACCAGAGACTTTCGCCCGCCATGGCAAAGGAAGCCGGGATTGGCGTTGTTTATCAGGAGTTAAATCTCGTCCCCTCCCTGAGCATAGCGGAAAATATTTTTCTGGGAGACAGGGTTGGGAAATCAAGGCTTGGACCGGATTTCAGGGAAATGAAAAAGCGCGCCGGGGAAATCATGGCGGATTTGGGAATCAAAATCGACGTGGACACCCAGGTACAGATGCTTTCCACAGCCCAGATGCAGATTGTGGAAATTGCAAAAGCGGTGGTAAAGAACTGTAAGGTTCTGATTATGGACGAACCCTCCGCCTCAATTCCCATGGCGGAAGTGCAGAATATGTTCCGAATCGTGCGCAGACTCAAGGAAAAAGGCGTGGCAGTTATCTATATCAGCCACCGTCTGGAGGAATTATTCGAGCTGTGCGACAGAGTGACCGTGTTCCGGGACGGCCAGTATGTGGTGACCAGAAAGGTTTCGGAAATCACAAAGAAGGATTTAATCAAATACATGATAGGCCGGGAGCTGACGGAAAAATTCCCGGAAAGAAAGGTAAAAATCGGAGAACCCGTCCTGAAAACCGAAAATCTGACGGGAAACGGGGATTTTCATATTAACCTGTTGCTGAATAAGGGAGAAATACTGGGACTTGCCGGGCTGGTAGGCGCGGGGAGGACCGAGCTTGCCAAAATGCTCTGCGGCGACGTGAAGCCGGACAGCGGTAAAATCATTATCAAAGGAAAGGAACTAAGGGCGGCCTCCGCGGCGGACGGCGTTGTGGCGGGGATTGGACTGGTGCCGGAGGACAGGAAGCTGGAAGGCGTGTTTCTGGATTACACAATTGAGTGGAATATTCCCATCATGAGCATGAAAAAAATCAGCAGATTCGGAGTGATAAATTTCCGGGAGACAGACCGCCTGGTGAATCATTATGTAGATGTCCTTGCAATCAAGACCCCTACGGTAAAGCAGGAGGTCAAGAACCTTTCCGGCGGTAATCAGCAAAAGGTGGTAGTGGCGAAGGTTCTGGCAGCCGACAATGATATTCTGATTTTTGACGAGCCTACCAGAGGCATTGATGTGGGAGCCAAGCAGGAGATTTACAAGCTGATGAACCGGCTGGTGGAAGAAGGGAAATCCATTATTATGATTTCGTCGGAAATGGAAGAGCTTCTGGGAATGAGCGACAGGATTGCGGTTTTGCATGAGGGAAGAATCAGCGGGGAAATTGCAAAGGGCGACTTCAGCCAGGATAAGGTTCTGGAGCTGGCTTCAGGAATAGTGGAGGAGAGGGTTTAAGTATGGCAAAAGTAATTGATTTTTGTAGAAGAAATCTGGCGTGGGTACTGCTGATTTTGATTTGCATCGTCTTTTCGTTTACAAGCAATAATTTCTTTACGGTAACGAATATTTTAAATATATTAAATCAGAATGCCTACATTATTATCTGTACCTACGGGATTGCGCTGATTATGATGTCGGGCGGCCTGGATATGGCGGTAGGCTATCAGATGAGTATCTGCGGGGTGGTATGCGCCATGATGATAATAAACGGCGTGCCTATAGTGATTGCAGGGATTTTTACAATTGTTATGAGCGTTGCCTTCGGAGCGCTGGGTACTCTGCTGGAACAGCTTTTAAGCCTTCCGAGAATTTTCGTGTCTATCGGCCTGAGCACGGTGTATCAGGGCGTGGCCTATGTCATCACAAATTCCAAGACGATTTCAGGACTGCCGGACTCCTTTAAGATAATCGGACAGGGTACATTCCTCCATCCCAGCCTGACTTGGGCGACTATCGTAATGGTTATCTGCGGTCTCCTTATGAGCTTTGTGATGGACAGAACCTATTTTGGAAGATATGTGTTTGCCCTGGGCGGCAACGAATCCGCCGCCAGACTGGCGGGAATCAACGTCAGGCGGATGAAATATGCCATCGGATGTATCGCGGGGCTGTTCTGCGGCGCCGGAGCGCTGATTCTCACCTCGAGAGTGGGGGCAGCGGCCGCAAGTACGGCGGCAGGAACGGAAATTACTATCCTTACGGGCGTTCTGGTAGGCGGCGTGTCCGTGCGGGGCGGCGACGGGAAAATTGCCAACTGTATCGCCGGTGTTCTGATTATGGGACTTCTCGCCAACGGAATGCAGCTTGCAGGGCTCAATACCTATTATCAGTATATTGCCAAGGGAGCAATCATGCTTCTGGTTATGTGGTTCGACGCTTTCCAGATAAAGAGAAGGGCGCTGGCGGCAAATAAGAGGAAAGAGGAGAATGTTGGCGGGGGGATGAGAGGGTAGATTGAGACGGTTTTGAAAATTGATTCTCGCGAGCAACGAGCCAAGTGACTGCTTGCAGGCATTTGGCGACTGCCACGAGGATTGTTGACTTCACAGGGTGCAATACAAAAATTGACAATTTCATTTTTTATGATAAAATAAAGTAAATTTTATATTTTCATAAAAAGAGGCCTTAGATATGGATTATATTAAACGCACCCTGGAACGCAAATTTTTGCGGATGAGTTCTTTTTTCAAAGCAGTACTTGTAACCGGAGCAAGACAGGTCGGGAAAACCACCATGCTAAAGCACTTGGCAGCGGAACAAAACCGCACTTATGTTTCTATGGATAACGCTATGGCGCGGATGCTTGCAAAGTCCGACCCGGTGCTTTTTTTTCAAACTTATAAACCGCCGATTATAATTGATGAAATACAAAAGGCGACAGAGCTGCTCGAACAGATTAAAATCATGTGTGATGAGAGTGAGGAGAGAGGGTTATTCTGGCTCACCGGTTCTCAGCAATTTAAGATGATGAATAATGTTCGGGAAACGCTGGCTGGCAGAATCGGAATTCTGGAGCTTTACAGTCTGTCAAAGAATGAAACGGAGGGTATAGAATTTCCGAATGAACTGGATTTTTCTATTCCCTGTCTGCTCGAAAGGCAGACACTGGTGAAAAGGAACGACATTGTTGACGTATTCGAGCACATCTGGCGAGGAGGTATGCCGGATGTACTTGTGGCTGACGGAGAACAGCGGCAGGAGTACTTTAACTCTTATATTGAAACCTATCTTATGCGGGACGTATCGGAAGAGGGCGGGATTACCGACACTGTCCGTTTCCGTAAATTTCTGGGCGCATGCGCAGCGCTTGTCGCAGAACAGGTTAATTATAAGACGCTGGCAGAGGCAGCGGAGATTTCCCAACCGACAGCAAAGGAATGGCTGCGGCTGCTGCAGGGGCTGGGGATAATTTATCTGCTGCCGCCTTTTTCAAATAATGAGTTGAAGAGACTCGCGAAAACGCCAAAGCTTTACTTTTGCGATACTGGTCTCTGCGCCTGCCTGTCCATGTGGCTTACCAGAGACACTTTAATGAACGGTGCGGCAAGCGGGCATTATTTTGAAAATTATGTAGTGATTGAACTGCTCAAAAACTATGCGTATGCGCCATCGAGAGCCGCGCTTACTTATTACCGGGATTCAAATTTAAAGGAAATCGACGTTTTTGTGGAGGAAAACGGAGTGATACATCCGCTGGAAATCAAAAAATCTGCCAATCCTGACAGGCGGGAAATTAAGAAGTATGAGCTGCTTGACAAAGCGGGGCTGAAACGGGGGAGCGGAGGTATTGTCTGCATGTGTGAGGAGACGATGCCTGTTGATGAGAGGAATTGTTTTATTCCGTGTAATTTAATCTGACTTAAGAATAGAAAGATACATCCGGAAAGGATAAAAGTCATAAAAAGAAAAGCCGGAGGACGTCAGTCCACGGCTTTTCCTGCCTTAAATCAAACCACGGCTTCAATCAGTATTTTCCCCCTGATTTTAAACTCTTTCACGCCGATTTCTTTCTTTTTATTAAAGTTAAAACTAAGCATGTAGCCTTTTTCCAGATGATAGTATTCCAGATAATCGAAGAGCTGTTCCTCGCCCCTTGTATGATATGCATCGCCTCTCCAGAGCTTCATCTCAATTATAAACTGTTCGCCCTGATAGTCTATAATCATATCTGTGCGCTCATTGTTTCTGGTTCGGGATTCAATGTAATAATTTCCCTCCCCGTTAATAATAGGACGTAGATAAAGCATAAAATATCTCCGGCCATCCTCTTCATAAAATTTCTGTTCTCTGTCTCCATAGATTTCATCAAAATACTGCACAAACTTTTCCAGAATCAGGCGCATATTCAGATGCCCGTTTTTTATAAACTGATTTTTTTGTCTGGTGGCCTCTGTGTAAATTTCCTCGTCCTGCTCCCTGAATGATGTCAGAAACATATTGTATAATCTTGTTTCAAAAATTCTGTTTGCTATGACCACAGAAGAATTTTCATCTTTTACAAGCCCAAACATTTTCGCCATCTGAATTACCGGTTCGTCAGGATTGTATACAATATTCTGACCCTGAAAGAGCAAACGGTAAATCATGTTTTTGAGTTTTGCGTAATCATTGATTTTTCCTGTTAAGGAATCGAATAACGGGCTTTGCTCATAAAGCAGCTTTTTTACTGCTTCCAGAAATCCTTCTCTGGTCCAGGCACGGCGCTTATCAGCAAACCGGGTATTTTCCCGGGAAACTTCTTCATCCATCAGCTTGCATAAGCTGGAAACAAGATAAGGGTAGCCGGAGGTATAATTATAAATCAGATTTGCAATCAGAGGAATATCCATCCCGGTGTGGTTATCCTCCTCATAATCTTCCAGCATTCCGGTAATATCGTTCACTGAAAAACTCATATCCACACAAAATTTTGCCGCAATGTTCCACGGACTGTTTAATTTATGTTCTTGTTCCGGGCGTATCTTAACTTTAATATTTCTGACGTCATAAACTCCCGCTAAAATCACAGAATGAAACGCAGGTATTTTCTTTCGTCTGAGATAACAGGCTCTAAGCTGTGCGAGAAAATCGATAAATATCTGGTTATTTGTTGCTGTGTCCACCTCGTCAATAATGAGGACTATCTTTTTGTCTGTTTTTACGAACCAGATTTTCAGTACCTTAAAAAGGGCCTGGAGGGAGATTACCCGGGCTGTTCTCTCTGCAAATGCAAGAAGGCTTTCTTCAACATCATCCGGGAATTCACTGACTGTATCCAACAGTTCTGCCGAAAAAGACACCACAAATGACTGCTCATTTTCAAAGGCAGATGAGCTCATTGTCTGAAAATCCATACTGATAATCTGGTAATCTTCTTTCAAATAGTCGGAAAGAGCAGTCAGTAATGTTGTTTTGCCATATTGCCTTGCTCTGTTAATGCAGAAATACTGTCCATAATCTACCATCACCCGAATTTGTGATAAACGTTCGGATAAATCAACCATATAGTGTAATTCGGGGTCACAGCTTCCGGTCACATTGAAAATCTTTCCCAATGATAATGTGCTCCTTTCAGGAAATAGTCGCGTATTGCACTTTCATCTTACCATATGCGGATATTCATGACAAGAAGGGGATTCTTTGTAAATTTTAGCCCTAAATTAAAGAGTTAAGATATTCACTGGGAGTCATTCCGGTGAATTTTTTAAATACCTGACTGAATGCTCATGTACCGTAAAGTGACACACAGAAGTTATTATTTTTCTGGTAATGTTAAAACGCGTTGCTTGTAGCGACAGGGGATTCTCCATATAATTGTGGTAACAACTAAAAGGAGGCTACCCCTGATGCTTAACGAAAATATTAAAACAATTAGAAAATCAAAAGGACTTTCACAGCAGGAACTGGCTGTCAGGCTGAACGTGGTACGACAGACAATTTCTAAATGGGAGCAGGGATTGTCGGTTCCCGATTCTGACATGTTAATCCTCATCTCGGAAGCGCTGGAAACACCCGTAAGTACGTTGCTCGGAGAAACTATTGCTGAGACGGAGGCCGACAGCTTAAAAGCGATTTCTGAAAAACTGGAGGTGATAAACCTGCAGCTGGCACAAAGGAAAACCACGAGAAGAAAAATTCTGTATTGGCTGCTCGTTTCATTGTGTGCGGTCATAGCAGTAATTTCTGCGGTTCTGATAAGAATAAACAGTCCTTATCTGGGGTGGGATTATAGCAGTCCTGAAACCGCTGTCCTCGGAGTGGCGTTTCATTCATTCGAATGGCTGTTTGTCAGAGCAGCGCCGGTTATCTTTATTGGTGCAATCGTTGGAATTTTCTCAACACGAAGGAAGGGATAACAGGTTTGTAATTTAAAATAGATAGCGTTATAATAAAAAATAAAATGCAATGCTGAAATGAGGTGGCGTATGAAAGCGACGCACAGGGTAAAGGATTCCGCAGGAAATCCGGTTGGATATATTGTGGACGAAAAATTTTATACAGAGGAATATCTGAAGGATAATATACAATTTATTGAGAACTTATCCCTGATGGAAGGCAAAGTTTCCTGTGCGGAGGCTGGATTGGAGGAAACTTCATATAAAGCGGCTGTTGCCGACAGAGAATATAATAAATTAATAAGAGAGAATCCGTTTGTCAGAGACATTCAGGAGGATTTGGAGGAATGGAGACGCGATTCCCTCCATAAAGTTTTACAGCTGGAAGGCTCACGGCAGATTGGGAAGACAACAGAGCTGTTAAAGTTTGCCTACAAGAATTATGAATATGTGGTTTATGTAAATTTGGCCTACGACAAATATCATTTTCAGGATGTGGTGGAGAACGGATGCAGCCCCATGGAATTTGAGAAATATTGCCGCAGGGCGGGACTGCCTCGTTTTGTTAATAATAAAAATACCATACTGCTTATAGATGAAATACAGCTCAGCGAAAAGATATATAATTCCATACGGAGCCTGTATTCGGAGATTGACTGCGAGATTGTAGTGACAGGGAGTTATTTAGGGCAGACTCTGCGCGCCGGATATTTTTTACCTGCCGGAACAGTCAGTTATCTTTATATGTTTCCGCTAAGCTTCACAGAGTTCTGCAGAATATATGGGAAAGAAGAGCTTTTGAAAGGAATGGATTTGTTTGGGGAGGGCGGCGCCGCGGCATATAACGAGCTCCTTCCGCTTTATCATATATACAGGCAGATTGGAGGATATCCCGAGGTGGTAAGAAGGTACAGAGAAAAAGGGGATATCGAAAGCTGCTATGATGTGATTCAAAGCCTTGTGGAAACTTTTCAGAGAGAATCCGGTTATTATTTTCGGACTTCAAAGGAAGCGCTTCTTTTTAAGACGGTATTCACAGAGGCGATAAAGAACATGTGCAGTGAAAAAAGGGGTAGCGGAAACAGGCTGACAGAGAAAATAACGGATATTGCCAGACAGTCACAGAAAATGCTTGTCAGCAGAGATGAAATTGCCGGCGCAATTACATGGCTGGTTTATTCAGGGATAATCGGGGAATGCGGATTATACAACAACGGCGATATCAGGCAGTATGTTCCAGCCAGACGTTTGTACTATATGGATTGCGGGCTGGCAGCTTATATTGGCAGACAGGCGGAAGTGGATGAAAGCAGTATAAACGGTCTGCTCACGGAAACCTTTGTCTACACGGAGCTGTACCGGTTGTACAAGAGAACTTATTCAAAAAAGGCAGTAAAGGGAGAAACACCCTGTTTTTCTTTATATAACCAGTATGAACTTGATTTTGTTCTTGTAGATAAAGACAACACGGTCTATGGAATAGAGGTGAAAACAAAGGACGGCAGTCCTGAATCACTGAGGATTTTTATTGACAGACATTTGATAGACCGGGGAATTGTGGCAAAGACGGCAAGAGGCGGACATGGAGAAAAGTTTGACACCATTCCGGTATTTACGGTAGGCTGCAGGTTCCCTTACATTCAGGAATAAAAGGCCGTTGATTTTAATTCCGTAGTTTTATTGAATTTAGTGACTTTTCCAGATATAATAAAAAAAGGACTTGTTTGGGAAGCGGCGTGTCCGCTTCCCGTTCTAATTTATGAAGAACCGAGGTTAATAATTCTATGCATAAAAAAATCCTTTCCCTTATTATAGCCGCATTGCTGTGCCTTTCCCTTGCCGCCTGCGGATTGCCCGAGGAGAAGATAGCGAAGGCGCAGGAGAAATATACGCAGCTGGCGGATATTCATAATCAGGTGGTGGAGGCGCATAAGAATGTGGAGGACAATTCGCTGGACGAAGAACTGACAAAGCTGCAGAGCCGTGCGTCCGATATGGGCGCCTTCAACCTGGCGGAGATGGCGGAGGAGGAAATTGATGAGCTGATTCAGGATATGGATTCCATGATTAGCGAATATGAGGGCTATCTTGCGCAGCTTTCCAATATTAAGGGCGCGGAGGAGGAAGCGGTGCTTACTCCCATTGTGATTACGCTGCAAAACCGCACAGAGAGCTCCTTTTTGGAACTTCGGCTGTATGAACAGGGAAGCAGCGGCGCGCAGGTAAATGTACTTGAGGATATGGAGGGCTTTGTCCCGGGACAGTATCTGGCCGGTCTTACGGTTATGCGGGATGTGGACAATACGCCCTGGGTGATTTCCCTGACCGACGCAAACGGTACGGAGCAGGAGGTTATGCTTGAGGTGGGTGAGTTTACGGAAGGGAATATTTCTCTGGCCCTTTGTCATGATGGGGAGAGCGGGGAACTTACCACGGAAATAATTGAGGCAGGGTCGGACGATGGAGAGGACGAGCCTGCGGAAGAGGCAGAATCAGAGGGTGACAAAGAAGCGGCCCCGTCATCTGAAAGCGACTCTGACGGACAGGAAGCGGCAGGAGCATCCGACGACGGCACGGGAGCAGAGTAAACGGCAGACCGAAACACGGGCTTTCTAAGGAGAACTACAAATGGAAAAAGCTTATGAACTGGAATTTTTTGGCGAAAAAAGCGGAAGCCTTTTCCTCAACTGCTGCGGTATGTCCAGAACGGAGCCTTTTCACAGCTTCGGGCCGGCGATTAAGCCTCACTATGTGATTCATTTTGTGCTGAGCGGCCGGGGAAAGCTTTCAATTGGCGGCAAGGAATATTTCCCGGAGCAGGGGTACGGATTTCTGATACCGCCGGAGGAGCTTGTTTTTTATCAGGCGGATGAGGAGAATCCGTGGACGTATATCTGGGTGGGATTTAACGGAAGCATGGCGGACGAATTGCTTAAGGCCATGGGGCTGTCGATTTCAAGCCCTGTCTTTTGCTCGGATAAGGAACAGGAGCTTTCCAGGGCGGTCATGGACATGATGGAGCATAACAGGGTGGGGATAGCCAATGATTTGCGCCGGAACGGACAGCTTCACCTTTTTTTATCGCTGATTGCAGAGAGCGCCCGGGTGGAGGAGCGCGGCGAGACGGACAGAGCGGGTCATTATGTGCGGCGTGCGGTTGAGTTTATTTTAAATAATTACTGTAATCCGATTAAGATTACGGATGTGGCCAGTTATGTCTGTATCAACAGGAGCTATCTGTACACGCTGTTCCGGGGGGCTATGGGGATGTCGCCGCAGCAGTTTTTAACCAGCTTTCGCATTAATAAGGCGGCGGAGCTTTTGCAGGTTACTTCCCTTCCGGTGGAAAGCATTGCCCTTTCCTGCGGGTATCTGGACCCTCTTGTTTTCACAAAATCATTTAAGCAGATGAAGAAGATGTCGCCGTCCGCTTACCGGAAGGAGATGCAGAAGGGGGAGAGCAGAAAGAGCGAGGAATATTTAAAGCAGATAGAGGATTTTATCAATCAGGTAAATAAGATTAATACTTAACATTTCGACAGGCTTTTGCAACAAGGAATTATGGCTTTAGAGAAGAATTTTACAATATAATAAGGAAGATACGAACGCACAGGAATTTCATCCGGTCTGCGTCGGCAGGGCATACGCAAGCCGGTTTTACATAAATAAAGCCCTGCAGAAAAGAGGGAAAAATGGTTGAAGCAGTAGTAAAAAGATTTAAAGAGGTGTATGGAGACGAGGCGGGGTTTAAGGTGTTTTTTGCGCCGGGGCGTGTGAACCTGATTGGCGAGCATACGGACTATAACGGCGGGCATGTGTTTCCCTGCGCGCTTACGATTGGCACTTACGGGGTTGCCAGGGTAAGGGACGACAGGAAGCTTCGTTTTTATTCCATGAATTTTGACCATCTGGGCGTGATTGAGACTTCTCTTGACGACTTAAAGCCCAGAAAAGAGGCGGGCTGGACGAACTACCCGAAGGGCGTTATGTGGGCCTTTGAGGGAAGGGGGTATCAGATTCCAAAGGGACTGGATATTCTGTTATACGGAAACATCCCTAACGGCTCCGGTCTTTCATCTTCCGCTTCGATTGAGGTGCTGACAGGTTATATTTTGAAGGAATTCTTTGGATTTGAAGTGAGCAATCAGGATTTGGCGTTGATTGGACAGTATTCGGAGAATAATTTTAACGGCGTGAACTGCGGCATTATGGACCAGTTTGCCATTGCCATGGGCAAAAAGGACAACGCTATTTTCCTGGATACGGCGGATTTGTCCTATACCTATGCGCCCATCAGCTTAAAGGGCGCCAAGCTTGTGATTGCATGCAGCAATAAAAAGAGAGGGCTCGGGGACTCCAAGTATAACGAGAGAAGAAGCGAGTGCGAAACAGCGCTTGCAGAGCTGCAGACGGTTGTGGACATCAAGGGTCTCGGAGATTTGAGCGAGGAGAAGTTTGAGGAAGTGAAGTCTGCCATCAAGGACCCTGTGAGGGTGAGGAGGGCAAAGCATGCGGTTTATGAAAACCAGCGTACCATCAAGGCCGTGGAAGCCCTTAAGGCTGATAACATTACCTTATTCGGACAGCTTATGAACGACTCTCACGTATCTTTGCGGGACGATTATGAGGTGACGGGAATCGAGCTCGACACGCTGGTGGAGGAAGCCTGGAAGGTGGAGGGCGTGATTGGCTCCCGCATGACGGGCGCGGGTTTTGGCGGCTGTACGGTAAGCCTTGTAAAGGATGAGGCTATCGACGGGTTTATCAAACAGGTAGGGGATGCCTATCTTGCGAAGATTGGCTATAAAGCGGACTTTTATGTGGTTGAGGTGGGGGACGGCCCCTGCACGCTGCAATAACGGGAGGCGGCCTGCCCGTCCGGGCAGCAGGAAAGCGGACGGGCGCAGGCCGTTCCATACCGGCGCGTGTATAAATAAGAAAACGGGGAGATAATATCATGATACAGAAAGATATCAGAAGACTGGCGGTATACGGCAAAAAAACCGGGCTTTTAACAAAAGAGGACGAGATTTACACCATCAACCGGCTTCTCGAGTTGTTTGAGCTTGACGAGCTTGAGGATTTGGATGAGGCGGCTCTTGCGGAAGTGGAAAAAACAGAGGTTGAGGATTTGGAGGATATCCTTAAGGGGATGCTGGACTATGCATACGAAAAGGGAATCCTTAAGGAAAACGGCGTGGTTTACCGGGATTTGTTTGACACAAAAATCATGAGCCTTTTGATGCCCCGCCCGGGTGAGGTAATTAAAACCTTCAGGGAGCTTTATGAGAAGGACCCTGTGGAGGCCACGGATTATTATTATAAATTCAGCAGGGATTCCGATTACATCAGGCGCTACAGAATAGCGAAGGATATGAAATGGATTGCCGAAACGGAATATGGCGATTTGGACATTACCATTAATCTTTCCAAGCCGGAGAAGGACCCCAAGGCCATTGCGGCGGCAAGGACGGCGAAGCAGTCGGGCTATCCGAAGTGTCTGCTCTGCCGGGAAAATGAAGGCTATGCGGGCAGGGTGAATCATCCGGCAAGGCAGAATCACAGGATTATTCCCGTAACCATTCAGGGGGATACCTGGGGATTCCAGTACTCGCCCTATGTTTATTATAACGAGCACTGTATTGTCTTTAACGGACAGCATGTTCCCATGAAAATTGACAGAAACGCTTTCTGCAAGCTGTTCGACTTTGTAAAGCAGTTTCCTCATTACTTTGTGGGCTCCAATGCGGATTTGCCGATTGTGGGCGGTTCCATTTTAAGCCACGACCATTTCCAGGGCGGAAATTATGAGTTTGCCATGGCAAAGGCTCCGGTGGAGAGAAGCTTTACCATAAAGGGCTTTGAGGATGTGGAAGCCGGTATCGTCAGGTGGCCCATGTCGGTGATTCGGCTGAAAGGGACTGACACGGAGCGGATTATTGATTTGGCGGATGTTATTCTGCACCACTGGAGAGGCTATACGGACGAGGCGGCGTTTGTCTATGCGGAGACGGAGGGCGAGCCCCACAACACCATCACGCCCATTGCCCGCCGGAGAGGCGAATGCTTTGAGCTTGATTTGGTGCTGAGAAATAATATTACTACCGAGGAGCATCCTCTGGGCGTTTATCATCCCCATGCAAAGCTCCATCATATCAAAAAGGAAAACATCGGACTGATTGAGGTAATGGGCCTTGCAGTTCTTCCGGCCCGCTTAAAGGGGGAAATGGAGGAGCTGAAAGAAGCCATGCTGGCAGGGAGGAATCTGCGGGAGGATGAGCTCCTCAAAAAACATGCGGACTGGGTGGAGGAATTCAGTGGTAAATATGAAAGGATAGACGAATCCAACATCGATGATATTCTGCACCATGAAATCGGCCTTGTATTTATGGAAGTGCTTACGGATTCCGGCGTTTACAAGAGGAATGAGGAAGGGCAGAAGGCCTTTGACCGGTTTATTGCTTCTGTAAACGACAGATAACGCTACGGGGAAGCGACGCCTGCCGCGGGGCGCGGGCGGAAAGACGCAGAGAAATATCTGCGTGGAATGCAGGAAGGGAAACACAATGCAATTTTTACTGGCGGCGGTGAATGCCAAATATATTCATTCCAATCCGGCAATTTACAGCCTTAAGAGCTATGCAGGCAGGGAATTGCAGCGGCATATCGCGATTGCAGAGTATACCATTAACAACAAAACGGAAGAAATTTTAGGCGACCTGTACAGGCGTCAGCCGGACGTTATCGGATTTTCCTGTTACATCTGGAACTGGCGGCTTGTGCGGGAGCTGCTTTGGGAACTGCCGAAGGTGCTGCCCGGCACGGAGCTGTGGCTGGGCGGACCGGAGGTATCTTTTGACGCGGAAAAGATTCTGGAAGATTTCCCCATGGTGCGTGGGATAATGGCAGGAGAAGGAGAGGAGACCTTTAAGGAGCTTCTTTCCTTTTATATTGCCCGGGAGAGGCATGACGGCCTGCGCGGCATACCGGGGCTGGTTCTCCGGTCGGGAAGTACCGGGCCGAGAGCCCTTGCAGATATGGACGAGCTTCCTTTTCTTTACGACAATTTACAGGACTTCAAAAACAGAATTATATATTACGAGACCAGCAGAGGATGTCCTTTCCGATGCGGATATTGTCTTTCTTCCATAGATAAGAGGGTGCGGCTGCGCAGCCTTCCCACGGTAAAAAGGGAGCTGCAGTTTTTTCTGGATAAAAGGGTGCCGCAGGTGAAGCTGGTTGACAGAACCTTTAACTGCAGCCACAGCCATGCCATGGAGATATGGCGTTACATTCAGGAACATGACAACAGCGTCACAAACTTTCATTTTGAGATTGCCGCCGGGCTGTTAAACGAGGAGGAGCTTGCAATTTTAAAGGGTATGCGGCCGGGGCTTGTGCAGCTGGAAATCGGCGTCCAGACCACGAACAGAGAGACTCTGGCGGCAATTAACCGCAGCGGAGATACTGCCAGTATTGCCCGGGCGGTGGCGGAGATTAACGGGGGCAGGAACATCCATATTCATCTTGATTTGATAGCCGGGCTGCCCTTTGAGGGATATGAGAGCTTTAAAAAGTCCTTTAACGAGGTTTATGCCATGGAGCCCCTGCAGCTGCAGCTTGGCTTTTTGAAGGTGCTGAAAGGGACGCCCGTCAGGGAGAAGGCGGAGGAGTACGGAATTGTCTGGCAGGAGGAGCCGCCCTACGAGGTGCTTTACACAAAATGGATTTCCTATCGCGAGATTTTGAAGCTCAAGCAGGTGGAGGAGATGGTGGAGGTTTACTATAACTCCAATCAGTTTACCCATACGCTGGCGGTTCTGGAGAAAGGGTTTCCCGGAGCCTTTGAATTATACGAAGGGCTGGCAGCGTATTATGAGGAAAAGGGGTATTTCGTCAATTCGCCGGCAAGGAGCAGCCGGTATCAGGTGCTATTGGAATTTATAAAGGAAAGGATGCCGGAGGCGGAGGAGCTTTACAGGGAGCTTCTTACCTTTGACTATTATCTGAGGGAAAATGCAAAGAGCCGTCCCGGATTTGGAAGGGATTTGTCGCCGTGGAGAGATGAAATATGGGAATTTTACCAAAAAGAGGAGGAAAGGCCTGAGCTTTTGGGAGCTTATGGGCAGTACCATGCAAGGCAGATGATGAAGATGACTCACATGGAGGCGTTCTTTTATCCGGTGTGGGAGAACGAAAATTGCGGGCCCGGGAGTCGCAGACAGGAGCCGGAACTTGTGCTTTTTGATTACAGGGAGAGGGACGCCCTTACCGGGAACGCGAAGGCGCAGAGGATTTCTGATGGCGTGAATATATAGAATCATTCGGCCATATATTGTAAAAACGCAGAAAAAGCGGGTTACAGTGTATGGCTTCCGTTTTATCCAATATTTCCAACATAATTATACCGGTGCTGGTTTTCTATATTGTCGCCTACGGAGTACTCAACAAAACGAATGTGTACGAGGAATTTGTGAAAGGGGCAAAGGACGGGTTAAAGACGGTGGTTGGCATAATGCCCACACTTGTGGCGTTAATGACTGCCGTGGGGGTGCTGAGGGCTTCCGGGTTTCTGGATTTTCTGGGGAATCTGGTCAGGCCGTTAAGCGAAAGGGCAGGTTTTCCGGCGGAGCTGGTTCCCCTTGCATTTATTAAAATGTTCTCCTCATCGGCGGCCACGGGTCTGGTTCTGGACATCTTTAAAAATTACGGCACGGATTCCCTGATTGGACTGATTACATCCATTATGATGAGCTGTACGGAGACAATTTTTTATACTATGAGCGTCTATTTCCTGGCGGCAAAGGTAACGAAAACGAGGTATACGCTGACGGGCGCCCTTCTTTCAACCTTTGCGGGAATCGTGGCCAGCGTGGTGCTTGCGGGGCGGATGATGTAGGGGTGATTGAAGTAAAAAAGGAGCCAGTCACAGCTCCTTTTGGTTTGGTTTATATTCAAGTAAGTCGGAAATAGAACAGTCCAATGTATCACATATTCTTATTAATACATCAATATCCAGCCGGGTAATGGTATTGTTAAGATAACCGTTTAATTGTGAACGCTGCAGCTCTGCTCTCTGGCAGAATTTGTTTTTACTCAGGTCTGTTTTTTCAAGTAATTCCTTTAGATGAATTTCAATAGTACCCCTTTCCATCAACAGAATATAGCCTCCTTCTATATGATATTTATATTATATCTTTTTTGTTGAGAGAAAATCAATTATAATTAATTAAAGATAGTAGCCTACGAATAAGAAATTATACGATAAGAGAGACGTGTATGGAAAAACAAGTTTATATTACGGATAAAGAACGGGAAAAATGCCAGAGGGTTATGGAGGCATACGCGGAGTTATATGAAAACGAGGATTTACTGGTTTTAAACGCCGGAAGATACGGGTTTGTGAAACTGCAGTCCTACAGGATTCCGTTTGGCTTTGATGAGATAACCACTTTTGTGGACAGTCAGAGCCTGTTTGACGACTTGTGGGAAGAATGGGTGGAAACGCAGCTTCTCATACTGGCAAGGGATACGCCGATGGAGGAGATGTCGTATGTAGATATCTTCAGAAGCCTGCCGGGGGAAAAGCAGAATGAAATTATGGAAAAACGGAATGACTTTGCAGACAGGGCGGGAATAAAGAACGTTTACCGTATACCGTGCACCGGACAGGGCTTTTGACAGAAACGGAGAGAAAACCGCTCTTAAACCTCCTGACTCTTAATTATCTGCCTCACCGCATCGAAAAGATACGGCTTTAAGCTCTCGATATCCGCGGGCTCGCCATATAAAATCGAGCTGTAACAGGTGGAGCTGATAAATTCCACAATCATAAAAAGCAGTATCTCCGGGTTCTTGAAGGTTCTGGGGGAATTTTCAAGAATCCTGTAAATATTATAAAAATCCACATCGGAGTCTTCGCCGGAGGAAATCAGCTCGTTTTTAAAAATGCCCCAGCTTAAGTTTTTGGAAATAAAGGTGAGGAGGGATTTATCGGCGTTAAACTGTTCGATAATATTGTCCGCAAGAAAAATAATCCGGTCGTCCAATTCGGTCAGACCGGTTTTGGACAGCGCCTCGTCGGCAATGGAAAAAATGCGGCTGGCTTTGTGCGCAATCAATTTGTTCCTGATATCATATTTATCCTTAAAATACAGATAAAAAGTTCCTTTCGCCACGCCGGCGGCCTCCGCAATGTTGTTGATTGTGGTTTTGGCAAGCCCCTGCGTGGTAAAAAGCTCGAAAGCGGTGTTCAGCAGCGCTTCTTTTTTTTGTTTCTTGTTCGTATCTACTTTTCCCATTATTTTTCTCCTGTCCGTATAAGTAAATTATAAGACAAACTATCCAAAAAGCAATAAATTTTCTGTTTAGATTTGTTTATACATTCTTTAGAATTAAAATATTGACCATTGGTCATTCCTGTGGTATAACACTGAATATAAGAAATGACCAATGGTCAATATTTTGAAAAGGGGTGTAATTTATGGAGAAATTTGGAAGAGGAGTGGTGAAAATACGGGTGCCAATTCTGATTTTAAGTCTGGCGCTTCTGGTTCCGGCCTTTTTTGGCTATGTGAACACCAGAGTGAATTATGATATTCTCTCGTATCTGCCGGGGGAAATCGAGACCATGGCGGGGCAGGATATTCTGGTGGACGAATTCGGTACGGGAGCATTCTCCATGATGGTGGTGGAGGGGATGGAGCCCAAAGACACCGTAAAGATGAAATCGGAAATTGAGAAGATAGAGCATGTGGAGAAGGTTATCTGGTACGATTCGGTGATGGATATTTCCGTCCCCATGGAAATGCTGCCGGATGAGATATACGAAGCCTTTAACAGCGGGGACGCTACCATGATGGCGATTATTTTCGACGAGACGACGTCGGCGGACGGCACCATGGAGGCGATAGAGGATATCAGGAACACGGCGGATAAAAACTGTTTTTTAAGCGGAATGTCGGCGGTGGTGACGGACACAAGGAATCTTTCGGAGAGGGAAGCTCCCATTTACGTATGCATAGCGGTGCTGCTCTCCTGCGTGGTGTTGTCGCTGACAATGGATTCCTTCCTGATACCGTTTATCTTTCTGGCGAGCATCGGGATGGCGATTGTATATAACCTGGGGAGCAACATTTTCATGGGAGAAATCTCCTATATCACAAAAGCTTTAAGTGCGGTGCTGCAGCTTGGCGTCACCATGGATTACTCGATTTTCCTCTGGCACAGCTATCAGGATAAAAAGAGGGAGGCGCCGGATAAAAAGGAGGCTATGGCAAAGGCAATCGGCGAGACCATCACGTCGGTGGTAAGCAGCTCCATGACGACGGTAGCGGGATTTATCGCACTCTGCTTTATGAGCTTTACGCTTGGAATGGATTTGGGCGTTGTGATGGCAAAGGGCGTGGTGTTCGGTGTAATCGCCTGTGTCACGGTTCTGCCGTCTATGATTCTGGTATTTGACAAGGCGCTGGAAAAGACCAGGCATAAACCGCTGCTGCCGGATATGAAGGGAGTGGGGGCCTTTATCACCGGACATTACCGGATTTTCATAGCGTTGTTTCTGGTGACTCTGCTTCCGGCTCTGTACGGATATAAGAATACCACGGTTTACTACAATCTGGACGAAACCCTTCCTAAGGATTTACCAAGCATTGTGGCAAACGACAAACTGAATGAAAATTTTGACATGAACGCCACTCATATGCTTCTTTTAAGCGCGGATTTGCCGGCAAAAGAGGTTAAGAGCATGACGGAGGAGATGAAGACGGTTGACGGGGTAAATTGGGTGCTGGGCTTAAATTCCCTTAAGGGTGCGGCGATTCCGGACGAAATGATTCCGGGCGATTTGTCGGAAGCCCTGATGAATGACAACTGGCAGCTTTTGCTTATCGGTTCCCGGTATAAGGTGGCGTCGGAGGAGGTCAACAGCCAGTGTGAAAAGCTGAGCGCTATCTGCAAATCCTACGACAAGAGAGGCATGCTGGTGGGAGAGGCCCCGTGTACCAAAGATTTGATTGAAATTACGGATAAGGATTTCAACACGGTGAGCATCGTATCCATCGGCGTGATATTTGCCATTATCCTGCTGGTGTTCAAATCGGTTTCCCTGCCGGTGATTCTGGTATCGGTAATCGAGATGGCAATTTTTGTAAATATGGGGATACCATTCTATACAAAGACAGAAATACCCTTCATTGCCTCGGTGGTAATCGGGACGATTCAGTTAGGAGCCACGGTGGATTATGCAATCCTGATGACCACCAGATATAAAAAGGAGCGCCTTGCGGGCGTGGAGAAGAAGGAGGCTGTTACGATTGCCTGCCAGATGAGCGTAAAATCCATTGTGGTGAGCGCGTTGTCCTTCTTTGCCGCCACCTTTGGAGTCGGCTTATACTCCAATATTGACATGATAAGCTCGCTCTGTACCCTGATGGCGCGGGGGGCGCTGATTAGTATGGTGTCCGTAATCTGTATACTGCCTTCCATGTTTATGGTATTTGACAGGCTGATTATCAGAAATAAAGCAAAAAGCAAAGAGAAAGAAAACAGAAGAATAGGACAGGAGGTTGTATTATAATGAAGAAAAAAATGACCTGGAATAAAATAACGGCGCGCAGGGCTCTCTGCCTTGTACTTAGCCTTACGATGGCAGCAGGGATGGCGGGATGCGGAAAGGCGGAAGCGGAACAGCAGGCGTCGGTCATCAATGAGAATAATCAGGAAAAAGTACTGGACGAAGTCTTAAATGCGCAGGTTGCCCCTTCCCACAGCAGCAAGGCGGGCAAGGAGGAAACGGTTTATGTGCTGGCGGACGCAAAAGGGGCTGTTAATCAGGTGATTGTCAGCGACTGGCTGAAAAATAGCGACGGCGCCCGCGAGCTTACGGACAAAACCAGCTTAAGAGATATCCAAAACGTAAAGGGGTACGAGGATTTTGAGACAGATGCGGAAGGAAATCTTACATGGCAGGCTGATGGCAGCGATGTGTACTATCAGGGCAGTACCGACAAGGAGGTGCCGGTAGAGGTCAGGCTTTCTTATCAGCTTGACGGAAAAGATATCGAGCCGGAAGCGCTTGCAGGCAAAAGCGGCAGGGTGACGATTCGCATGGATTATGATAATAAGGAAACGAAAAAGGTAGACGTAGGAGGAAAGGAGGAGGAAATCAAGGTGCCTTTCGCCATGATTTCCGGAATGATACTTCCCCAGGATACCTTTTCCAATATCGAGGTGACAAACGGAAGGCTGCTTTCGGAGGGAAACAACAGCGTGGTGGTAGGCGTGGCTTTTCCCGGATTGAAGGAAAGCATTGATTTGGATAATCTGAAGGAAAAGGCCGCCGACAGGACGGATAATAAGGAGCTTGATGAACTGGAAATCCCGGATTATCTTGAGGTGACGGCGGATACGGAATGCTTTGAGCTGGGAATGACAATGACGGTTGCCATGAGCGACGTGCTTTCCGACATCAGCCTGACGGACTCCATTGATTTGTCCGATATAAACGATTCCATGGCTGAGCTGGCGGATGCCTCAGGTCAATTGAAGGACGGAACCAGCGAGTTAAAGGATGGAACCGGGGAGCTGAAAGAAGGGACCGGCAAATTAAAGGACGGCGCACAGGAGCTTTTGGACGGCACGAACGAGCTGGCGGACGGCACGGCGACCTTAAAGGACGGAGTGCAGGAGCTTTTTGAAAAGTCCGGCGATTTGGACGAAGGCGCAGGAAAATTAAACGAAGGCGCCGCGGCTCTTTATAACGGGACAGAGGAGCTGGCAAGCGGCGTTTCAGAATTAAAGTCAGGTGCGGGCCAGCTTAAGGACGGAAGCCAGAGGCTGGCGGAGGGAACCGGAAGTCTGGTAACCGGCGCGGAAAGCTTAAATAACGGCGCGGCTGCGATGAAGGACGGAGTCACCCAGGTGGCGGGTACGTTAAAAGGGCTAAGCGCTGCGGTAGGGACGGTATCGGATACGTCCACTCTCTTAGGAGCCTCCCATGCGCTGAACCTGTCGTTGCAGCAGATACTTGGCACAGACAAATACGGGGAAATCGTGGCGATGCTCTCGACCCAGAAAGGCGAGGCACAGGCAAATCTGGCGGCGGCCAGCGCAGAACTGGCAGAGGCACAGAACAATTCGCAGCAGGCGCAGGCGGAACTGGCGGCAGCCTGCCAGGCGGACACGCAGGAAATGACAGTGGTGACGGGAGTTTACACCGAGACGGAAGAACGCAGCGTGAGCGTTGAAGCGCCTGTTTATTATACAACGGTAACGGTCAGCGAGGCCGGCGGCGGAAGCTATGACGGGGATTCTGACGGTGAGTCCGAAGAATCCGGCGGCGAAGAGCCTTCGGGCGGCACGGTGACCAGCGAATCGACCAGCGAAAGCAGCCAGACCATTGAGACGACGGTTTGTGTAGACAGGGACGTGGTGGAGACGGATACTGTGGAGGTTCAGTCAGTCAATGTGGAAAATCTGCAGGAAAAGGTAGACGCCTATCAGCAATCTCTTGAAAATGTGGCGGCCTGTCAGGCTCAGGTGGCAGCCTACACACTGCAGGCTGAGGCCATAGACGAGCAGCTTGCCCAGGTGCAGGCGGCAGCGGAGGCGGAAGCGAGAGAGGCGGAGGCAGCGTGGGGCACGGCGGTTCAGGCAGGCTTAGGGCTGGAAACGGGACTGACGCAGTTGGCAGCCCAGTTGAATTCACCCGAAAGTGCGGACAAAATAGCGGCGCTTGTAAAGGGAGCGGGCGATTTGGCGGACGGAACGAGGAGCGCACTTTCCGGAGCCCAAGAGTTAAACAGCGGCGCAAACGAGCTTAAGAACGGAATCGATACCTTAAATAACGGCGCAGGAGCGCTGGCGGACGGAAGCGGAAGCCTCCGTGACGGCGCGGCGGAGCTGAAAAGCGGAACGCAGGAGCTAAAGGACGGAACCGTAAAGCTGGTGGAAGGAACAGGAACGTTAAACGACGGGGCGGCTTCCTTAAAGGACGGCGTCTCCACCTTAAAGGACGGTGTGGTCACCTTAAAAGACGGTGTGCTGACTTTAGACGAGGGCGCCGGAACGCTGGACGAGGGAGCGCTTAAGCTGATGGACGGCATGTTTGAATTTGACGAGGAAGGCATCAGCAAACTGACGGAGCTTTTCGGCGACGACGTGCAGGACGTGACCGACAGACTGAAAGCCGTGGCTGACGCCGGTAAGGAATACAGCACCTTTACAGACCTTCCCGAGGGAATGGAGGGGAGCGTGAAGTTTGTTATAAGGACGGAAGGGGTGAAATAGAAAGTACCCTGTTGGAGAAAGAAAAAGGAACAACCGGAAAAGGGGCTGTTCCTTTTTTCAGTCAGTGAACTGATTCGCCAGTGCGGGACTAACAGGTTCTTTTTCGAAAGCTTTCGTGAGTTCATAGAATCAGTGACCGGGGAGGCGGCAAAAATAACGGGCTGCCGGGTGTCAGACGAATATACGGCGTTTTTAATTGATTTTTATACAGAGGGAATTGCCGGGAGCATGGTTCGCGAAATATCAAAGCCCTCCCACTACCGCAAGGAGGTTTTATCGGAATATATTTTTGCCACTTTCCGGGGAATGCTCCAGTCGCTGAAGGATGCGGAGGAAAATAAGCTGTAGATTTGTTGACGCCTCCGTCGTTCTGCTTTAGTATATATTTTAAAGGAAGAAACTGAGAATAATTGAAGGAGAGAAAGGTTAAAAGGGTATTGCAATGGCTACATTATCGCTTAAGGTTTTAAACAGGGAAGGGAGAACAATCTGCGTCAGCAGAGGGGAGGATTACGTCAGTCTTGTCTGTACTGCGGAGTATCAGGAGGGAGATATGATTATTCTGGAATCCTCCGTAAAGGATATCCATGTTCAGTGGCAGGTGGACGACGCCATGGGACCGGCATTCTGTTTCATCACGGACAATGTGTTATTTAAGATTCCTTTCGGGGAAAAGAGAATCAGCTATTCACCGAAGGCGTTTTCCGGGAACAGGCACTACTTATATGCAAGGGCCGCCAGGGAGGACGAGGTTTCCGCATACAGAAACCTTGCGTTAAACGTGAACGACCAGCACGGCGACACCCACTGCTATCCTCACGCTTTTGCCAATGTGGAGACAAGGGGCGAGGCTGTGTTTGCCGCCCGCAATGCCATTGACGGCGTGTGTGAGAACCGTTCCCACGGGGAATGGCCGTACGAATCCTGGGGGATTAACAGGCAGGATGATGCGGAAATGACGGTGGATTTCGGGCGCGAGGTGGAGGCGGATAAAATTGTGCTGTATACGCGTGCGGATTTCCCTCACGACAACTGGTGGCGTCAGGTAACGCTTACCTTTTCCGACGGAACCAGTATTGACTGGGAGCTTGAAAAGAGCAGCCTTCCTCATGTACTGCCGATAGAAAAGAAGAATGTTACCTGGGTGAAGCTGAGCAATCTGATTAAGGCCGACGACCCGTCGCCCTTTCCGTCGCTCAGTCAGATAGAGGTGTATGGCAGAGTAGTTTGTAAGTAAAAGAGAATATGTTTATGGAGATGCAGCACCGGGCGATGTTCGCCAGGTGCTGTTTTCATATTAATTAATATAAGGATAGTTTGCGAAGCGCGCTGTCTGTTATTTGTGTCCGCACTCATAATAATTGTATACAAGTATACGCATATTCATGCATAAAAGTATAAGGCTTAAATTAAGCTGACATTTAAACAGGTTTTGTTAAATATTGCAGATATCAAAATTCGAAATATACAAAATATACAAATTTTGACATGCGAATTTGTCTAAAATTATAAAAATTAATTAACAGAAATTACTAAAATAAAGAAAATCTTGACAAATGCCTGTTGTAGGAATACACTTACCTTAGAGAAGCAAGATTTAATGATGGACGAGAACTATGCACCGGGCATGGAAGTTTATTCAGAAGAGAATTAGCTTCTTTTATTATTGGAAAAAGCAGTTTCTACAGGATGGAGGGCGGCAAGGTTGAATTTGACACAGCAGGACAGGAAATGGGCGGAGCAGACGGTTGAAAAAATCAGAGCCAAAATGCATACGGTGGCGGAGAGATGCGGGGATAAGGTACCTTACACCACGAAGGACGGCGTGTTCGACGACCGTTCCGGCAGCGAGGACATCAGCTGGTGGACGAACGGCTTCTGGGGCGGAATGATGTGGCAGATGTACTGCCTGACAAAGGACGATATGTACCGGATGAAAGCGGAGTCGCTGGAGAAAAAGCTGGACGCGGTTCTGACGAACGCGGCGGGGCTTGACCATGACAACGGCTTTAAGTGGCTTCCCACGGCGGTGGCCAGTTATCGGGTTACTAAAAATGAAAGCTCCTATAACCGGGCAATCATTGCCGCAAACAATCTGGCAGGGCGTTTTAATCTGGCCGGAAGCTTTATCCGGGCATGGAACGACTGGGGCGGCGTTGACCACAGAGGCTGGGCGATTATCGACTGCATGATGAATCTTCCCCTTTTGTACTGGGCAAGCGAGGTGACAGGCGACCCCCGTTTTAAGCAGATTGCAACTGCCCACGCAGACACGGCGCAGAGATGCTTTGTGCGGGACGACGGCTCGGTGAACCATATTGTGGAGTTTGACCCTTTCAGCGGGGAAATGATAAGAACCTACGGCGGCCAGGGCTTTAAGGTGGGTTCTTCCTGGACGAGAGGCCAGAGCTGGGGCTTATATGGTTTCGTTCTCAGCTATATCCACACTAAGGATGAGAAATATTTAAATACTTCCAGAAGGATTGCCCATTACTTTATTTCCAATACGCCGGAAAGCGGCCTGATACCGGTGGATTTCCGGCAGCCGGCAGAGTGCGCATGGGAGGATTCCACGGCGGCGGCTATTGCGGCCTGCGGGTTGATTGAGCTTTCGAAGCATGTAGAGGGAAGAGACAGCGACGTTTATCTGAATGCCGCTTTGAAGCTTTTGAAAGCATTGGATGAAAAGCGTTGCAACTGGGACGATGGCGCTGACAATCTGCTTGAAAAGTGTACGGCGGAGTATCACAGCGACGAGCACGAATTTGCGATTATTTACGGCGATTACTATTTCATGGAAGCCCTTTTGAAACTGACAGGGCAGGAATTATTCATCTGGTAATATTAAAATTTTAATATTATAAACTATTTCAAGTTAAGAAAGAGAGGAAGGAAAAATGAAAAAGAAGTTAGTAGCAGCAATGATGGCGGCAGTCATGACAATTGGCCTGCTTGCCGGATGCGGCGGCTCCGGGGATTCTGCCGGAGGCGATGCGGCAGCAGACAATGCGTCGGCAGGCGACGCGGCCACAGAAGATGCGGCTCCGGCAGAGCCTCAGCAGGCAGAGGTTGCAGAGGCAACAACAGAAGACGTTACCATCAAGGTAGCGCTGTGGGATTATTCCAACACAGAGTATTACAAGACGATTTTTGATGCGTTCCAGCAGGCGTATCCGAATATCTCCATTGACGTTGTAGAGTTTACGGCAGACGAGTATGAGGACGTTGTAACCACACAATTAGGCGGCAAGCAGGATTTCGACGTTGTATTTATGAAAGGAACTCCCAAGCTTGCAGCGCTGGTTAACCAGGGACATGTTTATGCAATCGACGACCTTCTTGCAAACGATGCGGATTTCAACAAGGATGCTTATGCAGGTCTGGTTGACGAACTGAGCCTTGACGGACATACCTATGCGCTTCCTTTCCGTTATGACAACAACCTGTTATATTACAACAAGGATTTGTTTGATGCGGCAGGCGTTGCTTATCCGGAAGACGGAATGAGCATGGCTGATTACCATGAACTGGCAAAGCAGCTCACAAGCGGCGAAGGCAATGACAAGGTATATGGCGCTCATATCCATACATGGCCCAGCAACGTTTATATGTTCCCCGCAAGAACAGAAGCTTTCAAGTTTGACGACCCTACAACTTATGAGAACCTGACAGCTTATTATAATGAAATTCTTGCTATGCAGGATGAAGGACTGGTTCAGGATTATGGTATGCTCAAGTCCTCCAATATCCATTATTCAGGCGTATTCTATAACCAACAGGTTGCTATGATGCAGATGGGTACATGGTACATCAACATGCTGTTTGAGAACGTAGGCGAGGGCAAGGAAAATAACTTCAACTGGGGCGTATGCTCGATTCCCAACAATGACGGTATGGGCCTTGGAAACTGTATCGGCGGCGTAACTCCTGTATGTATCGGCGCATATGCAACGCATCCGGCGGAAGCATGGCAGTTCATCAAATATGTCTGCGGTGAAGAAGGCGCAAAGGTTCTGGCATCCTGTGGTATTATCCCCGGTTACAGCTCAGATGCTGTAGGCGCAATCTTTGATGCTGCTCCTGAGACCTATCCGAATGCTCCTGAAGGACTTTCCAAGTACATGAACTGTGAGAAGAACCTGCCTGAGCAGCCTATGAATGCAAAGGGCGGAGAAATTGATTCAATTATCCAGGAAGAGCACAGCGCAATCATGACAAAGAGCATTACGGCTGAAGAAGGCGTACAGAACATGATTGACAGAGTTACTACTGCTTTAGGTCAGTAATTACATAAGATTTTATTGTAAGGCATATCTGCCCGCAAAAAGGGCAGGTGCAGCCCCGGCGAGGGGGCTTTGATACAGGCTGTAAGGCCTGAGCAATTCACAGCCGTCCGAAGCTTATCTTTCGGACGGCTGTATTTATCACAAAAGAAAGACTGCAGGGCATATTTTCTTTTGTATGAGGAAGGAGGATTCTATCCTATGGGTAAGGCGAGCAGTACAGGCGGGCAGGTGAAAGCATCTACCCTTAGAAGAAGAAAAACGCTGGTTGCGTATTCCTTTATTCTGCCGAATTTGATTGGTTTCTTTGTGTTTACATTTGTACCGATAGTATTTTCGTTATTCCTTAGCTTTTGCGAGTGGGACTCCGGTAATCCGATTAAATTTGTCGGGCTTAAAAACTTCATTACCATGTTCACAAATGACAAGAGCTTCTGGATTTCACTTACGAATACGATTTATTATACAGTAGTGACGACGCCGCTTACATTGGGGCTGGCTCTGTTCCTTGCGGTTCTGATGAATAAGCCGTTAAAGGGACGCGTATTTTTCCGTTCCGTGTTGTTTTTCCCTTATGTAGCGTCGCTGGTTGCCATAGCCGTGGTATGGATGGCTCTGTTTAACCCTGAAAAGGGTCCTGTAAACGGCATCCTGATGGCACTTGGAGTTGCAAATCCGCCCAGATGGGCAGCGTCCACAACGTGGGCAATGCCGACCATCATCGGCCTGACCGTATGGAAAGGTATGGGTTATTATATGATTGTTTATCTGGCAGCCCTTCAGGGGATTTCCAGAGAATTGTACGAAGCGGCTTCGCTTGACGGGGCCAACGGCTGGCAGCAGTTTTGGAATGTCACATGGCCGGGTATCCTGCCGACTACCTTCTATATCTTAATGATGCTGCTGGTTGCCACATTTAAGTCCTACGACACAATGTATATTACCACACAGGGCGGTCCCGGCGAGGCCACCAAGGTTTTGGCTTACCATATTTACAATCAGGCTTTCAAAAATGCGAAGTTTGGTTACGCCAGTGCGGTTGCCATGGTTCTTCTTGTTATTATTCTGATTGTTACCCTGATTCAGTTTAAGTATGAGAAGAAGTTCACAAACGATTAAGGAGGGCGGAAGATATGACGAGTAGTAATAAATTAACCGCAGGCGATATCGTCAAGAAGGTTCTCTTGTATGCAGCCTTAATCTTTATGGCATTTATCATGCTGGTTCCCTTTGCATGGATGATTTCCGCCTCTTTAAAATTCGAGAAGGACGTATTTTCATTCCCGATTGTCTGGATACCGGAAAATCCCCAGTGGGGCAATTACAGTGAAATCTGGCAGAAGGTTCCCCTGCTTACAGGTTTCTTCAACAGCGTGAAGCTGACGGTATGCGTTACGCTCTTACAGCTTGCAACATCCTCCCTTGCGGCGTATGCTTTTGCAAAGCTGGAATTCAAGGGCAGGGACACCATTTTTATGCTGTACATCATGACAATCGCCATTCCCTGGCAGGTATACATGGTGCCTCAGTATAAAATGATGACAATCTTCGGCCTTACCGACAGCCATCTTGGTATCGTGCTGATGCATGCGTTCACGGCTACGGGCGTGTTCCTTATGAGACAGTTTTTCATGGGGATTCCCACAGAGCTTTTGGAGGCGGCCCGAATCGACGGCTTAAGCGAGTACGGCATATGGGCGAAGCTGATGCTTCCGCTTTCAAAGCCCGTTATCGCAACCCTCTGCCTTACCTCTTTCACATTCGAGTGGAACGACTTCATGGGCCCGTTGATTTACCTGTCAACCACCGAGAAGAAAACCTTACAGGTAATGCTGAGAATGTTCAACACCCAGTATTCATCGAACTACGCGCTTATTATGGCGGCGGCCACGGTTGCCCTTATTCCGGTTCTTATCCTGTTCGTATTCCTGCAGAGATATTTCGTGGAAGGTGTTGCAACATCCGGCCTTAAAGGTTAAAGTAAATATATTACATAGAAAAATGCCCGGTGAGGGCATTTTTCATTCGCAGAACTGGAAACAGCGGAAGCCTAGAAGCGCCCGGAAGGATTTCAGGACGCAACGGCGGCCTGAAATCCTTCCAGACAAAGGGGCGCTGAAAGGCTGTAGCGGAACTGGAATGGAGATTATATTATGATTAGAACATTTAAAACAAACAAAATCAGAAAAGTAACGGAGCTCAGCGACAGTCTGTGGCGTTTTTCGCCCTGCGACGGCGAGCTCGCCGGAAAGGTTTATCCGGTTACGGTGCCCTGCTGCTGGGAAAGCCTCCCGGATTTTGCGGCTTATCGGGGAGTGGGCGTATTTACAAAAGAATTTCAGGCGGGAGGAAATATTCGTCTGGTATTCAAAGGAGTGAGCCACACGGCAAGGGTCTGCGTGGACGGAAAAGAAGTGGGAACCCATTACAATGCGTATACGCCTTTTTCCATTGTAATTAAGGGATTGGAGCAGGGAATCCACAGGCTGGAGGTGTATGCGGATAACCGTTTCAGTGAGGAAAGCGCCCTCCATGTGCCCAACGATTATATGAGCTATGGCGGAATATCCAGAGGGGTGGTACTGGAGGAGCTTAAGGACGCCTATATTGAGTACATTCATGCAATTCCGGTAAAGGAAGAAGACGGATGGAAGGTTCAGGCGGCTGTGAAGGTTAATTCCCTCTCGGACAGGGATTTGGATTTTGGACTGAAGCTGAAACTGGAAGGCTGCGGGGCGGTAACGGAAAATCTGACATTAAAAGCCGGGGAAGAGACTGTCATTGAAAAGAAAATCTTTGCCGGCGATGTGGAAGAATGGAGTATGGAAATAACCAGACTTTATGAGATTTCGGCAGAGATTTCGCCGGTTTTGGCTGACGCGCCGGAGAGCGAGGCGACAGCAGCTTCTGCAGGTGTGGAGGGAGATTGTCTGAAAGGCGCAGCGGACGGCGGAATCTGCGACGATTTGACGGAGCGTCTGGGCTTCCGTGAAGTCAAAACAGAGGGGAAGGACATTCTTTTAAACGGAAGGAAGCTTCGAATCAAGGGCTTTTGCCGCCACGAAGACCATCCCATGTTCGGGTGTGCGCTTCCTTTTGCGGCAATCCAGCAGGATTTGCAGATTGCCAGGGATTTGGGAGCCAACGCCATGCGGACGTCTCATTATCCCAACGACGAGCTGTTCCTTGATTTGTGCGACGAACAGGGGATTTTAGTATGGGAGGAAAACCATGCGAGAGGGCTTTCTCTTGAACAGATGCAGAATCCCAACTTTGAGAGACAGGCGGAGGACTGCATCAGGGAAATGATTACGGCGCACATCAACCATCCTTCCATTATTATCTGGGGCATTTTGAACGAGTGTGCCAGCGAGACGGAATATGGGTATGAGTGCTATAAGAAGCAGTACGATTTAATCCGCAGCATGGATACATCGAGGCCGAGGTCGTCTTCAAGCTGTAAGTTTAAGACGGATATCTGCTTCGGGCTGCCGGAAATCGTTTCCTATAATCTGTACCCGGAATGGTATCATGACACGCCGGCGGCGGAGTATGTGAAGGATATTTACGATTGGGTTCAGACTGACAGCGAGGGAAGCGGGAAGCCTTTTCTCGTGACGGAAATCGGAGCCGGGGCGATTTACGGTTACAGGACGCCCACCTTGTGTAAATGGTCGGAGGAGTACCAGGCAAAGGCGCTGGAAGACCAGATTACAGGCGTACTGGAACAGGATGGCTGCAGCGGTATCTTTATCTGGCAGTTCTGCGACGTGAGAATTAGCTTCGAGTGGTTCAGCACAAGGCCCCGCACCATGAACAACAAGGGGATTGTGGACGAGTACAGGAGGCGGAAGCTTTCCTATGATGTGGTAAAGCGGCTGTATCATTCTTATTCTGACTACAGATAAAAAGCTGTTATAGAAATTTGTAAACAGGACAGGCTGACGTTTTGAGGAAACAGGAGACGGCGGCCTGTTTTATTACAATAGGCTGACCGTGGCAGCGTTTGTTTTGAATTCTGGTTGTAAAAGGAGAGGTTTTTGTGTATGGTAATTTTAGAAGAAAAAAAGGAGGCGGATGGGGTATGGCAACAACGATGCTTTATCATGGAAGCAATGTGGAGGTATCTGCTCCACAGATAATGCTGAACGGTTTTTACAAAGATTTTGGGTATGGATTTTACCTTACGAATATGGAAAGACAGGCAAAACGCTGGGCGTTAACGAAGCGGGGAGCGTCGATAGTCAGTGTTTTTTCTTATATAGAAGATTCAAAAAATAATGTGGTGTCATTTTCGGGAATGACGGAAGAATGGCTTGAATTTGTTGTAAACTGCCGACGCGGAGTTGCGCATAGCTTTGATATTGTGGAAGGACCTATGGCAGATGACCAGATTTGGGATTATGTAGAAGATTATATGGACGGAAGTATAACAAAGGCGGCATTTTGGGAACTCATTAAATTCAGGTATCCAACGCATCAGATTGCGTTTTGCACAGAGAAAGCATTAGAGGCGCTGCATTTTGAAAGGAGTGTAACATTATGACAAATAAATATTTTTCGGATGAAGTAATTGAGTGGAACGACCTTTATTTTATTTGTTATATGATTGAACGCGTGGCCAGAAAGCTCCATCAAAAAAATCAATATGTTGTAAACGCTATCGGGAAAGAGGAGCTGTATCATTTAATCAGTGTGGCAAATGTTCTGCATTGCGAGAATCCTTTACAGGTCGAAAGTGACTGGATTTCCAATTATCATTTAGAGGAAGGAAATGTGGATATCACCAAAGTAGATGAAAGCCTGGTAGAAAAGATACCAAGCGCGACGCAAATGGGGAAAGTTTATGCCAGATTGATTCGAGATACATCTGCGAGAGAAGAAAATTATGTGGATGGCATTCTTCGCATTTATAACCATTCACTTTGTGAAACCATAGACAACTACAATTGCAGCGCGTATTATGAGCCGTCTTATGTTATCGCAAGGGCATATCAGGCGGGGGGATTTTAGTGAAGAACAAAGCAATGATTAAAAACAAAATCGAGGAATTGTTGTCAGAGGAATACTATTGCAGCCCGGAGGAGTTAAATAAAAGCGGAACCGTTTACACAATAAAGCCGGAGGCAGAGCAGCCCTATATTAAAATTCTGGCATACGGAAAATGCGTACTGGTCTGTACGTCAGAGGATTTGCATTCAAGGGTCAAAAAGCTGACACAGAATAAAAGCAGAGATGAAATTTTTGAAATCCCGTTTGTCTATGGGCAGACAATACATTATATTCCTGATGCTGCCCAGGGCGGTTATGCGGGAAACGGACCCACAGAGCATGATTATGTCTGGGAATTTATTATGGGAAAGGATATTCTGGAATTAAGGGGATTAACGGGATTTGACAATTCTCTGGCCTTTGACGGGGAGGGCCGGACACCGACGGAAGCGGTTTATATAGCAAGGCATGATAACAAAATTATCGGAGCGGCGGGCGCGGCGAAATCATCTGTGGAAGCCGTATGGGAAGTCGGCGTGGACGTGGCGGAGGAACATAGAAACGCAGGATTGGGCACATATCTGGTGCGTGGTCTGACAAAGGAGCTGCTGACGCGAAATATTGTTCCCTTTTATTCGGCTTCTGTGACAAATATCGGTTCGCAGATGGTGGCATACAGGTGCGGTTATGTGCCGTTTTGGGTTGACACCTACGGAACTGTCCTTGACGGGAGTTCGGTGTATAATGATATTGTTAAAAATCTGACTTATGAGAAAAATGCAGGATAAGAGCTTATGATGGAAATGGTTTCTTTATATAAAATTATAGCAATTATTATTCTTCTTATTATATTTGCGGTAATTATTATCTGGTTTCTTTCAAGACGCCGCAGACCCGCAGACGCCTTTGAAGACATGGACGGACATGAATTCGAGTATTTTTGCGCGGACCTGCTTGAGCGTAGAGGTTTTGTGGAAGTGGAGGTGACGCGGGGGAGCGGCGACTATGGAATCGACATCCTGGCGGAAAAGGATGGAGTGACATATGCCATCCAGTGCAAACGTTATGCGGCGCCGGTGGGAGTCAAGGCCATTCAGGAAGCCTATGCAGGCAGGGACTATTATGACAGAATGGTCGGAGCCGTAATGACCAACCAGTATTTTACCGCCCCGGCGGTGGAGGCGGCAAAGAAACTGAAAATTCTGCTTTGGGACGGCGGTTATGTGGAGAGTATGATGGAGGAAGAATGACAGATGGGGCAGTCGGCAGACAAATTGCAGGCTGCCATATATTTTGTGCGGGCAGGGAAAGAAATTTTCCCCTGTCCGATTACGAAGCCGCCAGTTTCTCTTGCAATCCCTGAAAATCAGAGGGCCCTGTTTCCAGCACAAACTGGTGGAAACGCTGCAGGGTAAAGTCCTCCCCCCACATTTTGCGGGCAGTATCCCTTAAATTAAGAAATTCCAGATACCCGAGATAATATTTCAGGTAATTCACCGGTTCCTCCACGATATACTGATAAACCGCCGATGCGGTTTGTGTATTTGTGATTCCCATTTTGGCAAGAATTGCACGCACCTGCCCCGGGGTAGCGCCCTCATGATGAATGGCGATATCCAGCAGGGAATAGAGACATAACTGAAGATTTCTGTCAAGCCTGCAGGCTTCAAACCACAAAGCTTCCAGGGGATGGTCCTCGCCCACAACCTGCTGCGCATAGCCGTAGGAAAGATTTTCCACATACAAAGCCCAGCCCTCCACATATCCGCCATAGTGAAGCAGATAGCGGATGGGAGAAGCATCTTTCCGGTTCATATACATCTGACTGTAAACGGTCTGATAAAGATGTCCCGGATAACCTTCGTGAGCCAGTGTGGTGTAAAGAGTCAGGGCGTCGGGCGAGTTTTTGTGGTTAATATAAATGATATTGCTGCGCATGTCATCCACAGGCGGCGTCAGGTAGTAAGCCGGGCTCGTGTAATCCTCCATGGACGGAGATACGCTTTTAACCGTATAGCCGGGTACGAAACGCTCCCCGGCTGCCGGAAAATCGGGGAAATTATCTCTGATGCGGTTCTGCAAATCCTCCAGCATTTCTTCCGGCGTGGAGAGAGGGAAAGCAATTCGGGAATTGCCTCCCAAGGCGGACAGTCCGGGAGCGGAGTTGTATAAATTTACCAGAGCCACAATATTTTGCTGAAAATCGTTCCACAGCATGGCTTTGATTTCAGGAATGCTTCGGGAGGAACCGGTGGTGGAGGCAAGGAGATATTCATAATAAGCGCTGCCGTCGGGGAAATAGCTAAGTCCCATGGAGTTTGTACCGGTTCCCGAAAGAATCGTAAAGGCGTCCGCCACTTCCTCATAAGCGGGAGCCATGACGGTAGTCAGAAGCCGGTCGTTTTCGGAAATCCAGTGTTCCTTTTGCAAATCCGTAATAAGTCCGTCCTTTTCAAGTAAATCCAGCCGCTCCTTAAAGGTATCATGCAGGAAATGAGTGCCCGAGGAAAGGGCATCCCTGTCCATAATTTCCGTGCATTGTTTTATGATTTTATTGGCGGAGGTATCGGACATAAAAAGCCCGTTTTGGGACTTTTCCTTTTCATATTGAATCATCCCCTGAAAATAGGTATCGGTCTGGTCGAGGAGCTTTAAGTAATCTTCCACATCCTTTTCGCAGCGGAAGGTATAATCCGCAAGAAGGGTGGGGAGGCCGGACTGCATACCGGAGGCGGGGGCCATCGGCTCGCTGTAGTAGGGGTACGCGGTTCCCGCAAGGCGAAGGGTGAGATAGCGGGTCAGCAAATCATAAGCGTAGGCGTCCTCGTCACTGAGCCGGTTCCGGGAAATCCCGGAAAGGCGTTCAAGGGTTTCGGAGATGTCCGCATAGTCGCTGCTTACGCCGGCTTTCAGCTCCCCGGTATCTTTCCCGGCTGTCCGCCGGTCTTTTTCCGGCCGGACGTTACTTTCCCCGCCGCCGGCGCTTCCCGGCTCATAAGAGGTAAGCACAGCGTCTCCGGTAAATCCCCATTCCTCGGGATAAGCCAGCGTATAATGAAGGCTCAGGGTGTTTTCCGAGAGCTCGGAATAAAACATTTCCTCTGTCAGCGACCGGAACCTGCGTGTATCGCTTAAAAAGAAGTAATAATATAGGATAAGAAAGCCGGACAGGACGAGCGCTGCCAGGCAGAGTATTTTTTGTTTCCGGGTAAATTTTTTTCCGAAGGGCAAAGTTGTCACCTCGTATGACTATTCGTTTGATTATATGAAGTACTTGTGATAAAATATTACTTGTTTACAAAAACGCGGTTGACGGAAATGGAGGAGAGCATGAATAATCTGGAACTGAAAAAAACGGCAAACGAAGTGCGCAAAGGTATCGTCACGGCAGTCCACAGCGCAAAGGCTGGACATCCGGGCGGTTCGTTATCTGCGGCTGACATTTATACTTATCTTTATTTCGAAGAGATGAAGGTTGACCCGAAAAATCCCAAAATGGAGGACAGGGACCGTTTTGTGCTGTCCAAGGGGCACACGGCTCCGGGGCTTTATTCCACTCTGGCAAACAGAGGATTTTTCCCGGTGGAGGATTTGACCACGCTGCGTAAGCTGGGCTCCTATCTTCAGGGGCATCCGTGCCTGCAGCATGTTCCCGGCGTGGATATGTCCAGCGGTTCTTTGGGACAGGGAATTTCCGCGGCGGTTGGTATGGCTCTTTCCGCGAAGATGGACGGGAAGGACTTCCGCGTATATACGCTTCTCGGAGACGGCGAGCTGGAAGAAGGACAGGTCTGGGAGGCTTCCATGTTTGCGGGGCACCGTAAGCTGGATAATCTGGTAGTGATTGTGGATAATAACGGTCTGCAGATAGACGGGCCGGTGACGGAGGTCTGCTCTCCTTATCCTATTGATAAAAAGTTTGAAGCCTTTAATTTCCATGTGATTAATGTGGATGCCCATGATTTTGACGCTATCCGTGCAGCCTTTAAGGAGGCAAGGCAGACGAAGGGAATGCCCACGGCGATTATTGCCCACAGCTTAAAGGGCAAGGGAGTTTCTTTCATGGAGGGAAGCGTTGACTGGCACGGCAAGGCTCCGAACGACGAGCAGTACGCGGTGGCAATGGCGGACCTTGAAAAGATTGGCGAAGAACTTGCGAAGGAGGGGGAAGCGTAATGGCGGATGTAAATAAAAAAGAAGTAAAAAAGATTGCAACCAGAGAAAGCTACGGAAACGCGCTGCTTGAGCTGGGAGCTGAAAATCCCGACGTGGTGGTGCTGGACGCGGATTTGGCGGCGGCCACCAAGACGGGCGTGTTTAAAAAGGCGTATCCCCAGCGGCATATCGACTGCGGTATTGCGGAATGTAATATGGTGGGAATTGCGGCGGGGCTTGCGACCACGGGCAAGATTCCTTTTGTCAGCAGCTTTGCCATGTTTGCGGCAGGACGTGCCTTTGAGCAGGTGAGAAACTCTGTGGGATACCCCCACCTGAATGTGAAAATCGGAGCCACTCATGCGGGAATCACCGTAGGAGAGGACGGCGCGTCCCATCAGTGTAACGAGGATATTGCCCTGATGAGAACCATTCCAGGCATGGTGGTAATGTGTCCGGCGGACGACGTGGAGGCGAAGGCGGCAGTTAAGGCGGCGGCAGCCTATGAAGGCCCCGTTTATATGAGATTCGGCCGGGCGGCCTGCCCTGTAATCAACGACAGGCCGGATTATCAATTTGAAATAGGAAAAGGAACGGTGGTCCGGGAAGGAACGGACGTTACCATTGTGGCCACAGGCATCTGCGTGGGCAATGCCCTTGAGGCGGCGGAAATGCTCGCAAAGGAGGGCGTCAGCGCAGAAGTGATTAACATCTGCACCATCAAGCCTCTTGACGAGGAGGTTATTATAAATTCCGCAAGAAAAACCGGAAAAGTGGTGACGGCGGAGGAGCATTCCGTAATCGGCGGTCTGGGAAGCGCGGTGTGCGACGCGCTCTGCAAGTCTTATCCGGCGCCCGTTATGAAAATAGGAATGCAGGACGTGTTCGGGGAGTCCGGCTCTGCGGCGGCTCTGGTTGAGAAGTATAAACTGGACGGCAAGGGAATTTATGAGCAGATAAAAGATTTTCTGAAATAGAAAGTTGGAGATGACATGAGATATATTTTGGCGCCGTCTCTTCTTGCGGCAGACTTTAACATACTGGGACAGCAAATCAGGGAAACGGAAGAAGCGGGGGCGGAATATCTTCATATTGATGTGATGGACGGTATTTTTGTACCCAGCATTTCTTTCGGAATGCCTCTTATCACATCCATCAGAAAAACCAGCCGTCAGTTTTTTGACGTGCATCTTATGATAGCAGACCCGGTGCGGTACATCAGGGAATTTGCAGACTGCGGGGCTGACGGCATTACCTTTCATTTAGAAGCGGTGGAGGACGCCGATAAGGTGATAGCGCATATCCATAAGGCGGGGGCCAGGGCCAGCATTTCCATTAAACCCGGAACGCCCGTTGAAGAGGTATATCCCTATCTCTCCAAAGTGGAAATGGTTCTCATTATGAGTGTGGAGCCGGGCTTTGGAGGCCAGCCCTTTATGCCGGAGGCATATGAAAGAATCCGGCAGCTTCGGAATTATCTGGATGAAAAGGGGCTGCCTGTAAAAATAGAGGTGGACGGCGGCCTTGGCAAGAAAAATGTGCGGGACGTTATTGCAGCCGGCGCGGACGTCTGCGTGGCCGGGTCCGCAGTATTTAAAAAACGCAGCATCAGCGAAAATGTTTCGCAGTTCATGAAAGCTTTCCGTGAAATGGAAGAACTTCACAGAGAAAGCTTTGAATAAAAAATACGTGGTAAAGAAGACATAAAAAGATGGCGAAATTAGGCAGAAACGACCCCTGCTGGTGCGGCAGCGGCAGAAAATATAAAGCCTGTCATATGGCTATGGACGAAAAGATTCATCGTTATGAGCTGGAGGGACATATCGTACCGCCGAGAGAAATTCTGAAAACGGAAAAGCAGATACAAGGCATCAGGGAAAGCAGCGTTATCAACATGGCAGTACTGGACGCCGTGGGGGAGATGATAGGGCCGGGCGTGAGCACCCAGCAGATTGACGATGTTGTAACCAGTGTCACAGCGAAGATGGGCGGAATCGCAGCGCCCCTTAATTACGAGGGCTTTCCAAAGAGCGTGTGCACTTCCATCAACGAAGTGGTCTGTCACGGAATCCCTTCAAAGGACGTGATTTTGAAGGAGGGGGACATTGTCAATGTGGATGTGTCCACTCTGTATAAGGGCTATTATTCCGACTCCTCCAGAATGTACTGCATCGGTCAGGTGAGCGAGGAGAAAAGGAAGCTGGTGGAGGTCACAAAGGAATGCATGGAGCTGGGGCTTACCATGGTGAAACCGTGGAATTTCCTGGGCGATATGGCGCAGGTAGTGAACGACCATGCCAGGAAAAACGGCTACAGTGTGGTGGTGGATATCGGCGGCCACGGAATCGGGCTGGAATTTCACGAGGAGCCTTTTGTAAGCTATGTGACAAGCGCAGGCACGGAAATGCTTATGGTGCCGGGAATGGTTTTTACCATTGAGCCCATGGTAAATATGGGAACCAGCGAAATTTATGTGGATGACGACGACGGCTGGACAGTCTATACAGCGGACGGTAAGCCGTCGGCACAGTGGGAAATTACCGTAGCCGTTACAAAAGACGGTTATGAGGTTCTCACCTGGTAACAAAATGAATAATTGCTATACTCAGAAAAGTAAATCGGCCATACAAAAAATAAGCGGTAAATTTTGTATGGCCTTTTAAAAAATCAGAGGAAAAGAGTGAAAGATTTTTCAAATCTTTCCTCTGCAAGTTTGTGTCTGCGCTGCACCCACAAACTTGATATGCGCAACAAAGCAGCGCAGAAATGGAAAAGACTATGTATGATGTGATTATTATCGGGGCAGGCGTCAGCGGGTGCGCCGTTGCAAGGGAGCTGTCCCGGACGGAGCTGAAAATTGCGGTTCTTGAAAAGGCTTTCGACGTCTGCGAGGGGACGTCCAAGGCAAACAGCGGAATTGTGCATGCAGGCTACGATGCCGTTCCGGGAACCCTGAAGGCAAAGCTTAATCTGGAAGGGAGCCGGAAGATGGAGGCTCTTTCCAGAGAGCTTGATTTTTCCTATAAGAGAAACGGTTCGATTGTGCTTTGCTTTGACGAAAAGGATACGGGAAAGCTGGAGGAGCTGAAGGCAAGAGGGGAGGCAAACGGTGTGGAAGGCCTGTCTATTTTAAACAGAGAGGAACTTCTTGCCCTTGAGCCGAATGCGGGGGATAATGCGGTGGCGGCGCTTTACGCGCCCACAGGCGGAATTGTGTGCCCTTTTGGGCTTACCATAGCGCTGGCGGAAAACGCGGCGGTAAACGGCGTTGAATTCCGGTTTGGCGAGGAAGTGACGGCAGTAGAGAGGAAAGAAGCGGGATATCTTGTCCGTACCAGGGAGCGGGAGTATGAAGCCGGGATTGTGATTAACGCCGCCGGCGTTTATGCGGATAAGATTCACAATATGGTCAGCGGCGCCAAAATGGAAATCATTCCCCGAAAGGGAGAATACCTTCTTTATGATAAAAATGTGGGAAATCTTGTGAGCCATACCCTGTTCCAGCTTCCCACCGCCCTGGGGAAAGGGATTCTGGTAACGCCTACGGTTCACGGAAATCTTCTTACCGGCCCTACGGCGACGGATATTCCCGAGAAGGAAGGAACGCAGACCTCTGCGGAGGGAATAAAACAGGTGGGGGCCAAGGCGGCGCTGAGCGTAAAAAATATTCCCGGACGGGAAGTGATTACCTCCTTTGCGGGGCTGCGGGCCCATGTTACGGTTCCGCCGTATGCAGCAGAGGAAGCATCGGCAGCGGGGAATGGAGAGGCGTTAAAATCTGTCCGTCCCGCATACGAGGAAGACTTTGTTATCGGGGAAGCGGCGGACGCGCCGGGATTTATCGACGTGGCGGGTATGGAATCGCCGGGACTTTCCTGTGCGCCTGCCGTAGGCGAGTATGTGGCGGAGCTGGTCAGGGCGATTTTAAAGCCGCAGGAAAAGAAGGACTTTGTAAGCACCCGAAAGGGGATTCCATGCATGGAATCAGCCTCGGACGAGGAGAGGCAGAGACTGATAAAAGAAAATCCCGCTTACGGGAACGTTATCTGCCGTTGTGAGATGGTAACGGAAGGAGAGATTCTGGATGCGATAAGAAGACCCTTAGGCGCAAGGACAACGGACGGCGTCAAGAGGAGAACACGGGCGGGGATGGGAAGATGCCAGTCCGGCTTCTGCAATCCGAAAGTGGTGGAAATTCTTGCCCGGGAGCTTCAAGTGGACGAGAGCGAAATAAGAAAAGCGGGAGACGGTTCCTGGTATCTGTTACCGCTGGAGGAAAAGGCATGAAAAATGTGGATTTAGTGGTGATAGGCGGCGGCCCGGCCGGGATGGCGGCGGCCTTGTCCGCCAGGGAAAAGGGAATCGGCGACATTCTGATTCTGGAAAGAGACAGAGAATTAGGCGGAATTTTAAACCAGTGCATACACAATGGTTTCGGCCTCCATACCTTCAGGGAGGAGCTGACGGGGCCCGAGTATGCGGCCCGCTATGTGGAGATGGTGCATGAGCAGAAAATCCCGTTTCTCCTCCATACCATGGTAGTAGACGTGCAGGGAGGTTCTCCCTGTGTGGTGACTGCCATGAACAGGGAACAGGGAATGTTCCAGATAAAGGCAAAGGCGGTTGTCTTTGCCATGGGGTGCCGGGAGCGTTCCAGAGGCGCAATGAATATACCGGGCTACCGCCCGGCGGGAATTTATTCCGCCGGAACGGCTCAGAGGTATGTGAATATCGAGGGAAGGATGCCGGGAAGGGAAATCGTTGTGTTAGGCTCCGGCGATATCGGCCTGATTATGGCAAGGCGAATGACGCTGCAGGGCGCGAAGGTTAAAATGGTGGCAGAAATCATGCCCTATTCAGGGGGACTTAAGAGGAACATCGTTCAATGTCTGGACGATTTCGGAATTCCCTTAAAGCTGAGCCACACCGTCACGGAAATTCACGGAAAGGAAAGGGTGGAGGGCGTGACGGTTGCCAGAGTGGACGAGAACCTTGCGCCGATTCCGGGGACGGAGGAGTTTGTGAAGTGCGACACCCTTCTCTTATCCTGCGGCCTGATTCCCGAAAACGAGCTGAGCCGCAGCGCCGGGGCGCAGATGGACGCCGTAACTTCGGGGCCTGTGGTGAATGGACGGCTGGAAACCACGGTGCGGGGGATTTTTGCCTGTGGAAACGTGCTTCATGTCCACGACCTTGTGGACAATGTTTCCCTGGAAGCCGAAAAGGCCGGGGCCTTTGCCGCCGAGTATATTTTAGAGGGCGAAAAGGACTGGGGAGAAGCGGTTCGTCCGAAGATTCCCGAAAAGACAAAATGCGCCCTTCCCGAGGGGCGGGATTTGTCCAGCCAGCTCATCTGCATCGGCTGTCCGGTGGGGTGCCTGATTACGGTGAAAAAGAAAGAGGACGGGAGCCTTGACATTACCGGGAACACCTGTAAAAAGGGCGAGGCCTATGCCCGCAGCGAGATGACGGCGCCGGTTCGTACAGTGACCTCCATGATTCGTGTGGAAGGCGGAAGCGGCAAGGTGGTTCCGGTAAAAACCGCAACGGAGATTCCGAAGGAGAAAATCGGCGCATGTATGGATGAAATCGAGGCGCGGGTTGTGTGCGCGCCCGTCAAAGTGGGAGACGTGCTGATTGAAAATGTGGCGGGAACCTCCGTTTCCGTGGTTGCCACGGGGAATATGGAATGCGCCGTACGGTGAAGGGTATGAGGCAGAAAGCAAAGAGGATTTGCGCGTGGACGCCGTGAAAAACGGGATTGCGCAGAAGACGGCGGGCGCATGGCAGAGCCTGTAAGAGACGGAGAGAGGTACGAAAATTCAGAAAGGGGTGTAAAAAATATGAGCAAATATGTAATGGCGCTTGACCAGGGAACCACCAGCTCGAGGTGTATCCTTTTCAACAAAAAAGGAGAAATTCAGAGCATTGCCCAGAAGGAGTTCGGGCAGATTTATCCGAAGCCGGGCTGGGTGGAGCACAATCCCATGGAAATCTGGTCTTCCCAGCTCTCGGTGACAATGGAGGCCATGGCCATGGTGGGCGCGGGGCCGGAAGACATTGCCGGAATCGGGATTACCAATCAGCGGGAGACCACTATCGTATGGGACAGGAAAACCGGAGAGCCGGTTTACAACGCAATTGTCTGGCAATGCCGCCGGACGGCGGAAAAGGTGGATGAGCTGGTTGAGGCCGGGTACGGGGAGCTGATACGGGAGAGGACGGGGCTTGTGCCGGACGCCTACTTCAGCGCCACCAAAATCGCCTGGATACTGGATAACGTTGCGGGAGTAAGGGAACGCGCGGAGCGCGGCGAGCTTGCCTTTGGAACGGTGGACAGCTGGCTTATCTATAACCTGACAAAGGGCGAAATCCACGTTACGGATTATACCAATGCAAGCCGTACCATGCTTTTCGACATTCATAAGCTGTGCTGGGACGAAGAACTTCTCAATCTTTTACATATTCCGGCGTCTATGCTGCCGGAGGTAAAGCCTTCGAGCTGTATTTTCGGGTATGCGGACGGCGCGGTGCTTGGCGGCCGGATACCCATTGCGGGCATCGCGGGCGACCAGCAGGCGGCTCTTTTCGGCCAGTGCTGTTTTTCCAGGGGACAGGTGAAAAATACCTACGGCACGGGCTGCTTTCTTCTGATGCACACGGGAACCGAGGCAATTACCTCCAACAACGGACTGATTACCACCATTGCCGCAAGCAGCGGAGAGCAGGTGGAATACGCCCTTGAGGGGAGTGTATTTGTTGCCGGGGCGGCGGTACAGTGGCTCCGCGACGGTATGCGGATGGTGAAAACGGCGGCGCAGACCGAGGAGTACGCGCAAAAGACCGACGATACGGAAGGGGTTTATGTGGTTCCGGCCTTTGCAGGAATGGGCGCGCCCTACTGGAATCCCTACGCCAGAGGCTGTGTGGTGGGAATCACCAGAGGCTGCGGAAAGGAGCACTTTATCAGGGCGACGCTGGAATCCATTGCCTATCAGACCTATGACGTGTTAAACGCCATGGAGGAGGACGCCGAGGTTTCCATCGCCGGACTCAAGGTGGACGGCGGCGCCAGCGCCAACGATTTCCTGATGCAGTTCCAGGCGGATATTTTGGGAGCAAGGGTTTACCGGCCGGAGTGCATCGAGACAACAGCCCTTGGAGCGGCTTATCTTGCCGGGCTTGCCTGCGGTTACTGGGAGAGCAGGGAGGAAATCAGCGCAAACTGGCAGCTTGGCCGGGAGTTCATTCATGAGATGAGTGAAAACCAGAGGGAACGGCTTTTAAAGGGATGGAAACGGGCGGTGAAATGCGCGCTTGCCTGGGCAGAATAAAACGAGGTGAAGTTGCACTAAGGCTGCAAAGGACGCAGCCCAAGTGCAGCTAAGTCACCTCGAGAAGAATCGCAGAGCGATTCTTCCAGCGTCTGATAAAGGCGAATACAGAGCATTCGCAAATTCCGCGGATACTTGGGCGAGTATCTTATCTGGCAATTTGAGAAAAGGGGACGGGTATGAAGAAATATACTGCCGTCAGGAAGCTGACGGACAATCGCTTTTTAAATCTTTATGAAATGGACGCCCTGACAAACACGGGAAGCCCCTTTCACTACTATTTTGCTTCCAGAAACAGCGAGGAGAATCTTCCGCTGCTGACAGGAAAGCTGTGCTCGAACGGTATTGTCATTTATCCTGTGTGGAAAAAGGAGCCGGAAAAGCTGGTGATGCTGCGGCAGTACCGGTATCCTCTTGACGCCTGGCTTTATGAGCTGCCGGCGGGGCTGATTGACGAGGGGGAGACAGCCTCACAAGCCGCCGTCCGGGAGATGAAGGAGGAGACGGGACTTACCTTTACGCCCTATGAGGGCGGCAATCCGTCCTTCCGCCGGCCGGTTTATCTGGGGGCAGGGCTCACCGACGAGACGAGCACCTCGGTATTTGGCTTTGCGGAGGGGGAGATTTCAGGCAGATTCCGGGAAAGCACGGAGAGCATCGAGGTTCTTTTGGTGGATAAGAAGGAAGCGGAAAGGATACTTAAGGAGGAGAGAGTCTCCCTTCGGGCGGCTTTTCTTCTGATGTCCTTTTTACGGATGGAAGGAGCAAAGCCCTTTGCTTTTCTGGATGAATAAGCGGGAGGCGCGGCGTGTTTTGTTTATGGGAAACGGAGGATTAGATGGCTAAGGACGTGACATTGGCGGATATCGCGGCCAGGGTGGGGGTCAGTAATGTGGCTGTTTATAAGGCGCTGACCGGCAAGCCGGGAGTGAGCGCCAGGCTGCGGGAGGAAATCATACGGCTTGCCGGGGAGATGGGCTATACCGCCCCGGAACGGGGGCAGAACGCACGGGGACTGCGCGCAGGGAAAACGGGGAATATCGGCGTGATTGTGCCGGAACAGTATTACGGATATGCCAGCTCCTTTTACGGACAGTTGTATGAAAAGGTTATCAAATCCCTGTACCAGAACGATTATTTCGGCATTCTCGAGCTGCTGAACGAGGAGGACGAAAAAAATATTCAAATGCCCAGAGTGATGAGGGAAGAAAAGGTAGACGGGCTGATTTTTCTCGGGCAGATGAGGGAAGAGTATATTAATTTTATTATCGGTCAGACACAGTTCCCGGTGTTCTTTCTGGATACCTATGTGCCCCTTGCTACCTTTGATACGGTAATCTCCGACGGGTATTACGGGACCTATGCCATGACCCGCTACCTGATAAGCCAGGGGCACCGCAAAATCGGTTTTGTGGGAAGCGTGGACGCCACGGGCAGCATAGCCGACCGCTTCTGGGGATACCGCAAGGCGCTCCGGGAAAGCCATATCAAATATGAGGACGCCTGGGAAATCCCGGACAGGGACGGGCGCGGGAATCTGTTCGAAACCATATTGGAGGATGGAAGGGGCATGGACGCCTTTGTGTGCAACTGCGACCTTGCCGCACACACCCTGATTCAAAATCTGGAGGGCCGGGGGCTGCGGGTGCCGGAGGATATTTCCGTGGCAGGTGTGGATGATTTTCTCCCGGCGGGAATGGATAACACAAGAATCACTTCCTATAAGGTGGATATGGCGGGAATGGCGGATTTATGCGTCAAATCTCTGCTGAAAAAGATGCAGGGCAGGAAGTATGTGGAGGGCGTCCAGATTGTGACGGGGGAAATTGTTTATAAAAAAACGGTTGCAGAAAGGAAATGAGGGCGGCATCAGATGGGTATTACTTGTGTACTACCCGTATTGACGCGGAGCCGGAACAGGGGGTAAAAAATGATATCAATGTTGTATCCGAAAATGACGCGTACAAGAAAAGTGATTGATTTGGACGGAATGTGGAAGGTATACTTCGACTTCGAGAATCAGGGGGAGGATTATTCAAAAGGGATTCCGGGAAAGGATTATATTCCGGTGCCCTCCAGCTTTGCCGACCTGTACACGGAAAAGAAGTACCGCGAATTTTGCGGAGATATCTGGTATGAGACGGAGTTTGTGATACCCGAAGAATGGAAAGGGCAGAGACTGGAAATCCGTTTTGCCGGTGCGGCGCACAGGGCAACAGTGTATTTTAACGGCAGACAGGTTACGGAGCACGAAGGAGGCTTTACGCCCTTTGGCGCGGATGTCAGCGAGACGGCAATATATGGAGAAAAGAACCTGCTGGTGGTGAAGGTCAATACGGAGCTGCGGGCAACTTCCCTTCCCAACGGCGAGACGAAGCAGCTTAAGAACGGAACCCGGATGGCGATTCCGTATTTTGATTTCTATAATTATACTGGCATCCAACGGAGCGTAAAACTGGTGGTAACGCCTTTTACCCGGATTGCGGACTATGACCTTACCTACGAGATAACGGGAAATGACGCGGCGGTAAACTATCGCGCGCTGGTGCAGAACCTGAAAGAAAATCAGGAGGTAGAGCTGGAAATCCGGGACGAGGAGGATAAAAAGGCGGCTTCCGTAAAAGGAGAAAGCGGCAGAGCGGAGATTGCCAATGTCAGGCTGTGGCAGGTGAGGGACGCTTATTTATACCGCTTCATCTGGCGCGTATGGGAAGAAGGAAAGCTGGTGGACGAGTACGAGGAGCCCGTCGGAGTAAGGACAGTGGAGATTTCGGGGACAGATATTCTGGTGAACGGAAAGCCGGTTTATCTTAAGGGCTTCGGGAGACATGAGGACAGTCCGGTAAACGGAAAGACCTTTGCGCCCTGTTATTTAAAGAGGGATTTTGAGCTGATGAAATGGATGGGGGCCAATTCCTTCCGAACCTCCCATTATCCTTATGCGGAGGAGACCTACCAGGAGGCGGACAGGGAGGGATTTCTTGTAATCGACGAGGTTCCGGCGGTAGGATTTGTCAAGCGCTCTGGTATGGCGATGTTTCAAAATGCGGGAAGCGGGGTAAAGCCCACGAGTTTCTTTGCGGCGGACACAACGCCGGAGCTTTTGGAAAATCACGTGAATGTGCTTAAGGAGCTGGTGCAGAGAGACAAAAATCATGCCTGTGTCATTGCGTGGAGTCTGTTTAACGAGCCGGAGAGCATTTCAGAGGAAGCTTCCGCATACTTTAAGGTGGTATTTGACAAGGCGCGGGAATTTGACCCCCAGAAAAGGCCCCGGACCTTTGCCATGGAGCTGAGCAGCGGTCCCGACGCAAAGTGCTGCCATCAGTATTGCGATTTCTGGACCATGAACCGCTACTATGGATGGTATGTGAAGGGCGGTTATGAAATCAGCGACGCCATGATTGCTTTCAGGAAGGAAATGGACGAGTGGGCAAGCCAGGACCCGGTGAAACCCATGGTGTTTACCGAGTACGGTGCGGACACCCTTTCCTCGGAGCACAAGCTGCCCTCCGTTATGTGGAGTCAGGAATACCAGCTGGAATATTTAGAGCTGTATCACGAGCTCTTTGATTCCTATCCCTTCGTGAAAGGCGAGCAGGTGTGGAACTTTGCCGATTTCCAGACAGTGGAGGGAATCGGAAGGGTGAACGGAAACAAGAAAGGCATTTTTACCAGAGACAGACAGCCCAAGGACAGCGCTTATCTGATTAAGAAGAGATGGGAGGAACTGCCGGTGGATTATAAGGGCGGGAAGTAAGATGACTTGTTTGCCGGGGTGACGTTCAGGGAGGAATTCTGTTCCTTTGTCGGCAAACAAAAGTAATAAGGTGTAAGGTCGCATTATGGGAGGCCTTACACCTTTTATGGTTGTTGTGTTTTGATTATTCTTTGATTCTGTCTAATTCTGTGAGATTGACGCCCAGGCTTGACAGGGTGACTTTTAACTCAAGGTATCGTTTGTGCATGGAGTTATAGGTCTCCGGTGCGGCCTCTTTAATGGGAAGCATCCAATCCTGTAGTCTGAAAAATTCGGTAACATAGTCTTTTATGATATCGGCTGCACTTGGCATATATTCACCCGCTTTCTTTATTGTTGTTTGCCGTGTTACTCTATAATTAGTACTTATATTATAGCAAAGTTGTCACAGTGGGTAAAGATGGTTTTCTTTTTAGCGAGCAAAAAAGTCCATTGCTTTCTGAATTGCCAAATCCCAGAAGCTCCATTCGTGGGCATATCCCGGTACATACTCAAAGAACGCATTTTCAACGCCCAGCTTGTGTGTCAGTTTTTCAAATTCAAGCCCTTTGGGGTAACAGGGGTCCTTCGTGCCACAGGTATAGTACATTTTAGGGAGACGGCTATAAGTTTCCAAATAACGGCTGCCTGTATTGTCATAAGAGTTCAAATACTCTTTAATGGTGGGATATTTGCATATGGCATTCAATTCCTTTATACTGATTCCCTCAGAAGGGTCCGCCCATTCAGTTGGAAACATTTGACGGTTTTTCATTGCAAGCGCTCTGAATTCCCCGCCTGTATACTCCTGATAGTCCTGCAGGAAAGGAGAATTGCGAAGGGAACAGCTTAAGGGGGCGATTGCGCCAAATTTTTCAGGGTGCATCATTGCCAGAAGAAGCGTTCCGGAACCGCCCATGGAAGGTCCGCTCATAAAATTATTTTCCGGCTCTTTACCGGCAGGGAAATAGCAATAAATAAACGGCATCAGTTCGTGGAAAAAGAATTCGGGGAAATCGTAGTTGCCGGCAAATTGAGGCTGCGGGGCAAAATCGCTGTCCAGCCCGTTCGGGCAAACCACTATGAAGCCTTTATCTTCTGCATATCGGATGATATTTGTATAATTCAGCCAGTCATTATGGTCTCCGCCGCCGCCATGAAGAAGCCATAAAACGGGGTATTTCTTTTCGGAAGTATAGTAATCTTCCGGATTTTGATGCCGTTTGGGAGTTGGAGTAATTACATTTACGTCCACAGGCATTTCAAGGATGTTGCTTTTAAAATTGATTCGATGTACGGCCATTTTTTCTTCCTTTCTATTGCTGGTGTCAGGTTGTTATTCTAAACGGTTATATCTCTCCCGCATCTGTCTGTAATTCCAAATAGAATTAATATCATCAGGGAAATCAATAGCAGGTTTAAATTCCAGTTTTTAAAGATACTGTAAATAAAGCCCATTCCCAGAGGTCCGGCAGCGGCAATCAGATAACCGATGGATTGGCTCATTGCTGAAAGCTGCGCCGCATCCTCCGGACTGGAAGTGCGAAAACCGATAAATGCCATAGAAAGCGCAAAGCTTCCATTACAGGAAAAGCCGCTCATTAACGCGCCGGCCAGTAACAGCGCCTTATTTTGTGACAGGAGAATCAGCAAAATACCGGTCAGAAAGATGGTCAGCACCAGCCAGGTGACTTTTCGCTGGTCTCTGCTTTTGCCGGCCCATGCGGGAATCAGAAATGATGATAAGACTCCGGTCATCTGGAAAGCTGAGACATAGTACCCTGCCGTTTCCGCAGACAGGCCCTTGCTCTGAAAAATAGTGGCGAGCCATGTCATGATACTATAAAAGAGCAGGGACACAATACCAAGAAATATCGTTACCATCCAGGCGGTCTTATTTTTAACGAGGCGATTGTTTTTGCTTTTTCTGTTCGAGGCTACTTGTATGTCCCGCACAGGAAACCAGAGAGATATTCCAATCAATGCGACAACTGCCCAGACACAGAGCATGTTTTTCCATCCGATAACGGATGCAAGCGGATAGTTAATACCCGATGCAATACCGGAAGAGACAGCCAGAGCTACAGAGTTGCAAGCGGTAACAAGTCCATACTGATTAGGAAATTCTGATTTTATAATTGCCGGTATTATTACATTGCCGAAAGAAATGCCTGTACCCATTAACAGCGTGCCTGCCCATAAGCCTGCAAGGCCTGCATAGGAGCGCAGTATAATTCCCAGAATTATGAAGGCAAAACCGGTAAAAAGGGTATTGGCCGTTCCGATTTTCCGGTTTAACAGGTTGGCGGCCGGGGAAAATACTGCAAAAGCCAACATAGGGATTGTAGTCAGAAATCCAGCTGCTGTGTCGGATAATCCCATATCCGGTTTGATTAACTTCAGAAGTGAACCGATTCCCGTTAATGCAGGTCTCATGCAGAAGCCGACTATAATAATTGCAAAGAGAAGATATCTCTTTTTTTTATCTTTTTCCATATTTTTTATGCTGTTCCTTTCAAAGTCTGCATTATTTTCCTGATATGCATTTATAAATTAAAGTGCTTTATCATGGCCATAAAAGGTTCTTCCGCATGGGAATGGTCAAGTCCTTCGAGCGCTTCATAGCAGACGTTATCAGCCCCTTTTTTATTCGAGCAGGCTACAAATTCAAGTACTTTTGGATAACAGCTATCCTGCGTTCCACAACAGAAAAAAATTTCAGGAAGCTGCTTTTTCTGTTGTAAAGCATCATTAAATCGCTCTATCGTACATTCCATTGAGTCTACATAGTGCTGTACAGTTTCATAGCGCGATATCATATTAATTTCTTTTGGGGTGATGCCATTTTCAGGATTTCCATACTCTGTCGGCAGCAAGGCAGGATTGGCGGATGCCATTTTTCTGAAAGCCTCGCCGGTCATGCTCAGATACAGCTTTAAAAAGGCAGATTCTCTTACACTGCTTCCCATCGGCGATATACCTCCGAAATTTTCCGGGTGAAGCAGGCCAAGCATTAAGGCGCCGGCGCCGCCCATGGAAAAACCGGCAATATAATTGTCCTCCGGCTTTGCGGAAGCGGGAAATGTTCCATATATAAAGGGCATCAGTTCTTTGAAAAAGAAATCGGCATAAGCGTATCCGGTTCCGAACTGCATATGATTTGCAAAATCGCTGTTCCATCCGTTTGGCATCACGACGATTAGCCCATGACCGGACAGATTTATTTGCAGGCGGCAGTTCTGCAGCCAGCTGTTATAATCTTCCGTTGCACCGTGAAGAAGCCAGAGCACCGGGTATCGTTTCTTTCCGGCATAAAAGTCTTCTGCATTTTCTCCGTAAGGAACTTCCGGCAGGAGAACGCACAGGGGAACGCGAGTCATCATTAAGTTGCTTTTGTAGTAGATTTCAAGTTGATTCATTTTAATGCTTTACTCCTTTTTACAGAAGAAATTATTTATGTCCAATTTCGCGGACACGGCAGCATGAAACCAGATGCCCCGGAAGTACTTCATTCAATTGCTGAGGCTGGTCGCATTGACTGCATGCATATGGACAACGAACCTTAAAACGGCAGCCCGGAGCCGGTGCAATGGGAGAGGTCAATTCCCCTGTCAGCATAATGCGCTTTTTGGGGCTGTCAATATCCACAGAAGGAATTACGGACAGCAGCGCTTTGGTGTACGGATGTAAAGGATTTTCAAATAATTCCTCGGATTCGCATTTTTCCACTGCCTGACCCAGATACATCACAACGATTTCATTTGAAATATATCTCACAACGGACATATCATGCGTGACAAACATATAGGTCAATCCATATTCATCCTGTAAATCCCGCAGCAGATTTAAAACCTGTGCCTGAATAGATACATCCAGAGCGGAAACGGGTTCGTCGCATACGATAAAAGAAGGATTCATTGCCAGAGCTCTGGCAATACCGACACGCTGTCTTCTACCGCCGTCCAGCTCGTGGGGATATGCATGCATCATTCTCTTATCGATACCTACCAGTTCAACCAGTTCTCTGATACGCAGACGGATAGTATCACGGTTATACTTTTTTGTTAATTTCAAAGCTTCGTATAATGTTTCCTCCACACTTCTTCTGGGGTCAAGCGAAGAATAGGGGTCCTGAAAAATAATCTGCATTTTCTGCCGTAATTCTTTTATTTCGGATTTTTTTACATGCGTGATATCTTTTCCGTCATAAAATATGTGTCCGCCGGAGCTTTCATGTAAATGGATAATCGTTCTGCCCAGGGTAGATTTTCCACATCCGGATTCTCCCACCACGCCCAATGTTTTTCCGCGCTCAATCTTGAAAGATACATCATCTACTGCATGGAGCATGCCGCGAGGAGTATCAAAATATTTTTTCAGATTTTTAATCTCAATCAGAGTTCCCATTTTTACCGCCTCCCATAACTATCATAAAATTCTTTTGCTTTCAGACAACGGCACATATGCCCCTCGCCCAGATTCTCCATAGGGATTTGTCCCTTTTTCCGGCAGGCATCGCAGGCATATTGGCAACGGGGAGAGAATTTGCACCCGTCAGGTAAATCTGTCGGGTCACAGGGTGAACCCTCAATGTTATGCAGCCGCTCCACGGAACCTGTCAGCGATGGGATTGCGCCAAAGAGACCTTTTGTATACGGATGGGAAGGATGCTTGAATACCTGTCGTATCGTGCCTTTTTCTACAATTTCACCGGCATAAATAACTGCGATAAAGTCGCAGCTTTCCGCGACAATGCCAAAATCGTGAGTAATCAGAATCATTGCCATCTGTTTTTGGACCTGTAAATCATGAATAAGATTCAGCACCTGTGCCTGTATGGTTACATCAAGGGCGGTAGTCGGTTCGTCTGCAATCAGCAGACTGGGACTGCAGGCAAGAGCAATTGCAATAACCACTCTCTGCTTCATTCCGCCTGAAAACTGATGGGGATAGTCGTCATACCGGGAAGCCGGAATCCCTACCATTTCCAGCATTTTTTTCCCGGCAGTTACAGCTTCGGCGCTGGATATGGACTGGTGAATTCGAATAGTTTCCGATATCTGGAAACCTACCGTTAATACGGGATTTAAGGCGGTCATGGGGTCCTGAAATATCATGGAAATTTTGCTTCCCCGAATTTTTCTCATTTCCGCTTCCGGTATATTTCTCAGATTAGCTCCTTCATAAATAATTTCTCCGGAGGTGATTTTTGCCGGAGGGTCTGGCAGAATGCGGAGTATTGCCTTTGCAATACTGGTTTTACCTGCTCCGGTTTCTCCCACCAGCCCTAAGGTCTGTCCGGCTTTCAAGTCAAAGCTTACTCCGTTTACTGCTTTTACCTTTTCCTGCTCCGAAGAGTACTCGACATATAAATTCTCAATTTTAAGGAGAAGCGTATCTTCATTCATTTTTTCTATCATTTTTCTTCCTCCTAGTCGCGCAGTCTGGGGTCTAACGCATCTCTTATGCCGTCGCCAACAAGATTAAACGCTAATGCGGCGAGCATAATAAAAATGCCGGGTGCAACCACAAGATGCGGGTAATATCGTAAATACGCTTTTCCGCTGGAAAGAATTGCGCCCCATTCGGGAAGCGGCTCCTGAATACCAAGACCCAGATAACTAAGGCTTGCAGATTCAATAAACTTTCCACTGAGTCCGCCGGTAAAGGAAATGATAATCTGCGGAATAATATTAGGAATGATATGCTGTACAATTAACCGGGTCTCACTGCAGGTAATGGCTCTTCCGGCCTCTATGTAATCCTGACCGCGAATCTGCATGATAAGGGAGCGCGCCACGCGGGTAACGGAAGGAACTGTGGTGACTGCCAATGCAATAGTAGTTGCAAAAAAACCGCTTCCCATTGCCTGCGATATCAGAATCGCCATCAGTGTGGCCGGGATAGACTGGAAGATATCGCAGAAGCGCATAATCAGGTCGCTGATTATACCGGTAAAAAATCCTGCTATTGAGCCCAGAATAATTGCCAGTATGATTCCTACAGCCTGAGATGTGAGGGCAATTGCCAGAGAATATCTGGCTCCGTAAAGAATGCGGCTGAAAAGGTCCCGCCCTACGGCATCGGTTCCAAACGGATGCTCTCTGCTGGGAGATGCATATGCGTTAATGGGGTCAACCATATCATAACTGTATTTTGAAAGATATGGAGCCAGAATTGCAATTAATGTTAAAGCGAGAATGGCAATCAGCCCGGCAAGCGCGGTTCTGTTTTTACAGAATCGATGCCACTTTTCTTTTAAATCTTTTATCCTTGCGGCACGGGCATCTTTTTTTAGCTGTGTTATTTCTGCTTTAATATCAGATGACATAATAGAATGATTATCCAACCTGTTTCACCGCCTTTCGTTTACTTTTTCCGCTTGCAGAGTATTGCGCTTTGATACGGGGGTCTATCAGGGCATAAGCAAAATCTACAAGAAGCATAATGATGCAGAACATAATAGAAAGAACAACAACGCTGCCTCTTACAACGGGGTAATCCCGGTTGCCAATAGCATTTACCATATATTGGCCGACGCCCGGAATGGAAAATACATTTTCAATAATAACCGTTCCGCCAAGAGCCGCTCCAAAAGTGCCGCCAATACCTGTTACCAGTGGTATAAGTGTATTTGGAAGAGCATGTCTGTAGCGAATCAAAAGTTCCTTAAGGCCTTTTGCTCTGGCGGTAACGACATAATCTGAGCGGATTTGTTCCAACATGTAAGTTCTTGTAAAGCGGAGCTCATTTGCGATTCCCATGAGAGCGGCGCAGAAGCACGGCATAATATAAGACTGCCATGAATCTGTCCCGAATGCAGGGAGCCACCCCAGTTTAAAAGAAAATAAAAGCACCATCATTTGCGCAAGCCAGAAATTGGGTACAGAAATTCCTGCCATTGCTAAAACCACACTTGTTCTGTCCTGCCATTTGTTATGGTGGACTGCCGCTGTGATTCCCAGAGGGATTCCGACAACAACCTGTATCAGGCAGGAAACCAGAGCAATAAGAGCGGTTCGGGGAAATCTTTCCTTTAAAGACTCTGCAACAGATATTCCATTTACATAGGACTCGCCCAAATCAAATTCCAGAAAAGTTTCTTTCAGAAACCTGCCGAGCTGTACAATATAAGGGTCGTTTAATCCCATGGAATCTCTCAGAGTGTTGATTTCTTCCTGTGTGGCAGTATTGCCAAGTATCAGGCTTGCCGGGTCTCCCGGAACAAAGAACATAATTGTAAAAATCAGGACTGCGACCCCTAATATGACAGGAATCAGCCATAGAGTTCGTTTTATAATATATCTCTGCATACATGTATCCTCTCAATTCTTTATCATACAAATTGATTTTATAGAATATTATGGGGATGCCATGTTATCAGGCATCCCCATGGAAATGTGCCATTCCGATTATTTACGTACAATACATTGGCCGTAAAGCAGAGCGCTGTTCCGGTCCAGCTTAATTGTTTTAAATTTATCGTTTGTGATAACATAACCGTTTGCGTAACCAAGCGGATACAGGTACATTTGTTCATCCACGTAATTTAAAAGCTCGGTTACGGATTCCTTGCTGTAGGTTTCCGCACGGTTTGCGGTAAGGAACAGTTCCTGCAAGGTTTCATCATAAATATAAAGCCCGTTTTTTCCGGTTGTATAGGCGTTCACATCCAACTCGCTGAAACGCCCTGGGGTATTAATGCTCATAACCTGATTCAGACAGATATCCCACTGGTCTCCGACGGTGTCGCTGCGGTAGTTGTTAAACAGTGCCGGTTCCACATTAACTATTTCAACGGTAATACCGACAGCACCCAGATAAGACTGGATTAAAGTTGCCATTTGTGTATTCTGGTCAGAGTTCTGGGATATAAGAGTGACCGTGATACCGTTTGCATATCCCGCCTCTGCCAGTAATTCTTTTGCCTTTTCAGGATTGTAGGAATAATAATCCTGTGTATCTAAAGCCACATCATAATCCGCGTAATATGGAGAGCTGTTGGTAGTACATGCCACACCGTCAACGCCCCAGATATTTTTAACGAGTGCGGGGGAATCAATTGCATAGGCAATTGCCTGTCTTACCTTCTGGTCTTTCAAAGGACTGAGGTCGCCGCAATTTAATTCGAGGTCGTAAATCAGGGAGCCTTCGTACATCAGGGAGTTATATCCGGCCAACGGATTGCGGTTTTCATCCAAAAACAGTCCAAGATTTACCGAGGATATACCGGTATTGCCTGCAATGCAATCAATTTCACCCATCTGAAGCGCAAGTGCAATCTGGGAGGATTCCGTTATAACTTTAAAGTTTACTGTTTGGATGGAGCCAACCTGAGAGAAACTGCTTCTCGCGGATTCTTCTGTTTGCCAGTAATTATCTCTGACCGCTATGGAGGCGGAAGAACCAGGCGTATATTCTGTTAATATGTAGGGGCCTGTTCCTACGGGAGTGGTTGAAAAATCATCGGGGCTTGCCTTGTAGGAGGCTTCGGATACAATCATACAAGTTTTTAATACCATGTTCAGGCCAACAGCGCTTTCATCGGCCATATACATAATCAAATTATAATCGTCAATAATATCAAAATGGTCCAGATAGCGGATACCCCAGGCCAATTGTCCTGTCTCCGCGCATTTCTCATAAGAAAATGCTACATCAGAGGCAGTGATGTGGTTTCCTTCGGAATCATATATGTTATCCCATAATTCGATGGAATAAGTGCCATCTTCATTTTTCGTAATATTTTTAGCCAAAATCAGTTCCAGTTCACCGTCAACATTTAACTGTGCCAACGGCTCATAAATGGTATTGTAATAAAGCTGCTGCCTTGAATCGTGTGCGCCTAACCAGGGATTCATAGATTCCGGGTCCATTAATAATCCTAATGTTATAGTATCGGCAAGTTCTTTGCCATTGCCGGAATCAGCTTCGGCTGTTGTACCTGATGTTTCAGAAGCACTTTCAGTACTGCCGGAATTTTCCTTTGTAGCGGTGTCGTTGTTTCCGCCACAGCCGGTAAGAAATGTCAGCGTCATGGCTCCTATAAGCAGAGCCGAAATTATTTTGTGTCTTTTCATATCACTACTCCTTATCAATTTTTATATGTTGTCTTTTAAATGTATCTTAAATGTATTTTATAAAAAGATATAAATTAGATACATTTGAGTGCGAATATATAATATAATGGTTTGATGATTTTGTAAATTGGCATTTATACACAAAAATAATTAAAAATATTTGTAGGATTTTTATATGTGACGGAAGAAAAGAGATATTAATAAAACATTTTAAAAACAAATGGGATTGAAATGTATCTAAAAGATATCCTATTGTATTTGACTTTTGCCAAAAACTTCTATATAATAAGAACGATTAAAGCAAATTATCATAGTGTTAAACGGAGAATCCTGCATATGCCTAAATATATTGATATCTACCAGCAAATTAAAAAAGACTACATAAATAATAATTCGGGAGATGATACTCGTTTTCCATCTGAATATGAACTTATGGAAAAATATAGCAGCAGTCGAACCACGATTCGCCATGCTATGCAGATGCTTCGTGACCAGGGGCTTATTGTATCCCGAAGAGGGTGTGGAACAGAGATAATTGCAAATTTTAAGTCGGACGCTCAGAAGGGGCAGGGAGCCAGAATATCGGAAATCAGCAATATTTATTTTAATTTTGTCAAGTCTCCAACGCCTGTCCTTTCCAGCTCGGAGCCTTTAGTGGATATTGTTCCGGCGGATGAAGAAGAGGCCAAGGCTCTTGAGGTAGAAATTGGAGAAGGAATATACAGGATTCGCTGGCTTCATTTTGCCGATGGAATTCCATACCTCTACCTTACCAATTTTATCCGCCTTGATTTTGCCCCGGATTTACCATTACATACGTCGCATTTGGTGGCATTATATCCTTTATTGGAAAAGCATTGGGGACTTGTTTTTTTAGATGCCGAAGAAATATTTACACCATCTGTATCTGATTTTATTTCGTCAAGACTATTGGAGATACCGGAGGGGACTCCGATTATGCTATTAAGAAGAACAGCGCGATGCCAGAAGGGACCATTGGAATTTAGCAGGTCTTTATTGCGCTCAGATTTAATGCAGATTAGCGCCCGTCTGGTTAATACGGGAGGCGTTATGTTTTAAAGTATATGGCAGTCTGGTCTCGGCGGCGGAGAAATATAAGCGGCGCCTTTATTTGTAAATCCCTGAATTCTTATTTTTCTGTAAATATGCACATTTCAAGTAATTGCTGCCATTTGGACAGCTTATTTCCCCATAAATATTTCAAAATAATTGCCAAACTCAGTTGATTAATTTAACTAAAGATAATATAATTAAATTAACTAAAAACCCAGCAATTAATTAATTGAAATGAAAGGAGAAATAACAACATGAGCAACGTAAAAATTTATGGAATTTCCACCCCCAACGTGCCCTGGCAGGAGAAGCCGGAGGGGCTTTGCGACGCGCCTGTATGGAGATACAGCGAAAACCCGATTATCGGGCGCAATCCGGTAAAAGGAGTGGCGAGGATTTTTAACAGCGCGGTAATGCCCTATGAGGGAGAGTTTATTGGCGTTTTCCGCGGAGAGCAGACCAACGGCATTCCTTATATTTACCTCGGAAGAAGCAAAGACGCCGTTCACTGGAACTTTGATGAAAACAAGATTCCCTTTAAGGACGAGGACGGAAACGACTTCATGCCGAAATATGCTTACGACCCCAGGCTTGTCAAAGTGGAGGATACCTATTATATTATATGGTGTCAGGACTTTTTCGGGGCGGCAATCGGCATGGCGAAAACCACAGACTTTAAGTCTTTTACAAGAATTGAAAACCCGTTCCTGCCTTTTAACAGGAATGCCGTCCTGTTCCCCAGAAAAATAAACGGGAATTTTATGATGCTCTCCCGTCCCAGCGACAGCGGCCATACGCCGTTCGGAGATATTTTTCTCTCTGAAAGCCCGGATATGGTTTACTGGGGCAAGCACCGCCATGTGATGGGAAAAGGAAGCGAGTGGTGGGAGAGCCTTAAGATTGGCGGGGGCGCGGCGCCCATTGAAACCAGCGAGGGGTGGCTTTTGTTCTACCACGGCGTGACGGGAACCTGCAACGGATATGTCTACAGCATCGGCGGGGCAATTCTGGACATCGACAATCCCTCCATTGTAAAATACCGCTGTGAGAATTTCCTTTTAACGCCCCAGGAGTGGTACGAGGAAAGGGGCTTTGTGCCTAACGTGGCGTTCCCCTGCGCAACGCTTCAGGACGCGGAGACGGGACGGATTGCCATTTACTATGGCTGCGCCGATACCTATGTGGGACTTGCGTTTACACAGATAGACGATGTAATCGGATATATCAAAGAGCACAGCGTAGTGTGCGAGGCGGACACGGAAATCGGGAGAAGATAGGAAGCAAAGAGGAACCGCAGAACATCGGAAAAATGAGGTGGAATATGTTTACATCAGAAATAAAAGAGCATTTGACAAAGAATATCATTCCTTTCTGGCGCGGTCTTAAGGATGAGGAGTACGGCGGCTTTTACGGATATATGGGCTATGCCCTTGGGCTGGATAAAAAGGCGGTGAAGGGCTGTATTTTAAACAGCAGAATCCTCTGGTTTTTCTCTAACGCGTATCTGGTTTTAAAGGAGGAGGAATTGCTTGCGGACGCGGGGCATGCGTTCCGTTTCCTGAAGGATTACTGTGTGGATAAGGAAAACGGAGGCGTTTACTGGTCCCTTGCCTTTGACGGAAAGCCGGAGGATACCACCAAGCACACCTACAATCAGGCATTTGCCATTTACGCCCTTTCTTCCTATTATGATGCCTCCGGGGACGAGGAGGCGCTTTCGCTGGCGTGGGAGCTTTATGAGATTATCGAGAGCAGATGTAAGGATGAATACGGGTATTTGGAGGCCTTTAACGTGCGCTTTGAGCCGGAGGACAATGATAAGCTTTCGGAGAACGGGGTCATGGCGGAAAAGACCATGAACACGCTGCTTCACGTTTTTGAGGCTTACACAGAGCTGTACCGGGTCACCGGAGAGGAAAAAGTGGCGGATAAGCTTCGATATATGATGGATTTGATTGCGGATAAGGTATATAATAAAGAAGCGGGTCGTCAGGAGGTATTTTTTGACAGGACATGGAACAGTCTGATAGATTTGTATTCCTACGGGCACGACATCGAGACGGCATGGCTTGTGGACAGAGGGCTGGAGGTGCTTGACGACAAGGCTTACACGGAAAAGCTTTCCCCTATCACCAGGACCATTACGGAAAATATTTATAAGCGGGCCTATATAGACCATTCCCTTGTAAACGAGGCGGAAAACGGCGTGGTGGATACCACACGGGTCTGGTGGGTACAGGCGGAAGCTGTGGTTGGATTTTTAAACGGGTATCAGAAAGAGCCGGAGCACAGGGAATATCTGGAAGCGGCGAAGGACATCTGGGACTATATTAAAACCTGCGTGGTGGATAAGAGAAACGGTTCCGAGTGGTTCTGGTCCGTTGACAGGGACAGGAAGCCCATAGAAAAGCCCATTGTGGAGCCGTGGAAGTGTCCTTATCACAATGGAAGAATGTGCTTTGAAGTGATAAAAAGAAATGTGGAGGGGTGAAAGGATGTTACATAAACAATATTATGTGGAAAAGGCAAAGGTGGATAAGCTTGTTGCCAGAAAAAATCAAAAGAGCAATTATTATAACGGCATCTATGACAGATACGTTTACCCTGTGCTGACCCGGGAATTTGCGCCGGTTCACTGGCGGTATGACCTTGATGAGGAGACAAATCCCTATTTTATGGAGCGGCTGGGAATTAACGCGGTGATGAATTCGGGAGCCGTTTATCTGGACGGAAAGTATTATATGGTGGTCCGGGTGGAGGGAAATGACAGGAAGTCCTTCTTTGCGGTTGCGGAGAGCGACAACGGAATCGACGGCTTCCATTTCTGGGATTACCCGGTGCAGCTCCCCGATACCTGCCCGGAGGAGACCAACGTATACGATATGCGCCTTACGAAGCACGAGGACGGCTGGATTTACGGCGTGTTCTGCTCGGAGAGCAAGGACAAGGAAAATCCCGACCTGTCGGCGGCGGTTGCGGCGGCCGGAATTGTCCGCACAAAGGATTTAAAGAGCTGGGAGCGGCTGGATAATCTGAAAACCTTACAATCTCCCCAGCAGAGAAACGTGGCCCTTCACCCGGAATTTGTGGACGGGAAGTATGCTTTTTATACAAGGCCCATGGACGGATTTATCGAGACGGGAAGCGGCGGCGGAATCGGATTCGGTCTGTGCGGCGATATCGAACATGCTGTGATTGACGAGGAAAAAATCATCAGCAGAAGAATTTACCATACCCTTACCGAGTCAAAGAACGGTGCCGGGGCGGTTCCGATTAAGGGAAAGAAATGCTGGATTCACATTGCCCACGGCGTCCGCAATACGGCGGCGGGGCTGCGTTACGTGCTCTACGCATTCGGTACGGATTTAAAGGACCCTTCAAAGGTGATTGCGGAGCCCTCGGGCGTGTTCCTCGTTCCTCTTGGAAAAGAGCGGGTAGGCGACGTTTCCAATGTGGTCTTTACAAACGGGGCGATTGCAAGGGAAAACGGCGATATTTACATTTACTACGCCTCCTGCGACACGAGGATGCACGTGGCGACCACGACCATCGACAAGATGGAGGATTATCTGTTCAACACGCCGAGGGACCCCCACAGGTCTCCTGACTGCGTAAAGCAGAGATGTGAATTTATTGCGAAAAATCTGAATATACTGGGAGAATGAAAGATGAAACCAATCCTATTTTTAAACCCCGTATTCAAGCAGATGCTTTGGGGAGGAAGTAAGCTTCGAAGCTGCTTTGGTTATGATATTCCGGGGGACGATACCGGCGAGTGCTGGGCGGTAAGCGCCCACCCCAACGGGGACTGTACTGTGAAAGAGGGAATTTATGAGGGGCTGTCCCTCTCACAGCTTTGGGCAAAGCATCCGGAGCTGTTCGGCAATCCGAAAACGGACAGATTTCCCCTTCTGGTTAAAATTATCGATGCGAAGGACGACCTGAGCATTCAGGTGCATCCCGACGATGTCTATGCGGGGGCGCATGAAAACGGCTCTCTTGGCAAGACGGAATGCTGGTACATTCTTGACTGCCCGCAGGGGGCAGCTTTGGTTGCGGGACATAATGCCGGGACGAAGCAGGAGCTTGCGGAAATGATTCATCAGGGCAGATGGTCGGAGCTGATTCGGGAGATTCCCGTAAAAAAGGGAGATTTTATCCAGATTAATCCGGGAACGGTTCATGCCATAAAAGGCGGCATGATGATTCTGGAAATCCAGCAGAACAGCGATATTACCTACAGGGTATATGATTATGACAGGCTCACGGACGGGAAACCCCGTCAGCTTCATGTGGAGCAGAGCATTGACGTGATTACCGTGCCTGCGCTCCCGGCAAAGGACAGTGTGAAAGAGGCGGCGTATCTTCCTGAAAATACAATGAACGAGCTGATTTCCTGCGATTATTACAGGGTGTGGAAGCTGGAGGTTGCCGGAGGATTTTCCTTTGAGCAGGAATACCCTTTCCTGATTATGAGTGTGATTGACGGGGAGGGGACGGTAAACGGAAAGGATGTAAAGAAGGGCGACCATTTCATTTTGCCGAATGGGTTCGGGAAAGTGGATTTACAGGGAAAAATGCAGCTCATTGCGTCCACGTCAAATTAAGGAAGGACATACGCAAAGGACGGCGTGGAGGAGAGAATACAAAGAACTTGCGGCTGCATGTATACGCAGACGGTCTATGGGCAAAGGAGAGGAGAAATTATGATTAACGAGCAGTACAAAAGGATGCTGGAGGGAAAATCCGTAATCAGGCAGTTGTCGGAGTTCGCCACGGAGCGGGGAAAGGAAATCGGCTATGAAAACGTGTTTGATTACAGCCTTGGAAATCCTTCCGTGCCCGTTCCGGGGGAGTTTACGGAAACGATGATAAAGCTTCTTAAGACGAAGGATTCCATGGAGCTGCACGGGTACAGCCCCAGCCTTGGCATTGCGTCGGTTAAGGATAAAATTGCGGACTCTTTAAATCAGAGGTTCGGGATGAATTATACCGGCAATCATATTTTCCCCACCACCGGAGCCGCGGGAGCGGTGGCCCATGCCGTGCGCTGCGTAACCGAGCCGGGGGACGAGGTTCTTACCATTGCGCCTTATTTTCCGGAATACAATATGTACGTGAATATGACCGGAGCCAGGCTGAAAGTGGTTCCGGCCGACACGGAAAGCTTTCAGATTCAGTTTGACAGATTAGAGGAGATGCTGACAGAAAAGACGGCGGCGCTGCTTATCAACACGCCGAACAACCCGTCGGGGGCGGTGTACAGCGAGGATACCCTGAAAAAGCTGGCGGAGCTTCTTATGAGGAAACAGAAGGAATACGGACATGATATTTTCCTGATTTCCGACGAGCCCTACCGGGAAATCGTATTCGACGGTAAAAAAGCGCCTTATGTATCCCGCTTTTATGACAATACGCTGTCCTGTTATTCTTATTCCAAGTCCCTGTCGCTCCCGGGAGAGAGAATCGGCTATGTGGCGGCAAATCCGGCCTGCCGGGATGCGGAGCTGATAAGCGCTATCTGCGGTCAGATTTCCAGGGGAATCGGCCACAACTGCCCGCCCTCCATCATCCAGCTTGCGGTGGCGGAGACTCTCGACGTGATGGCGGATATGTCGGTATATGAGAGGAACATGAACATTCTCTACAATGAGCTTACGGCTCTTGGATTTGAATGCGTAAGACCGGGCGGGACTTTTTATATATTCCCTAAAGCATTAGAGGAGGATGCGGTTGCTTTCTGCCAAAAGGCACTTGCCTATGACCTGGTGCTGGTGCCCTCCGACACCTTCGGGGTGCCGGGATTTTTCAGGATGGCTTATTGTATCGATACGGAAAAGGTGGAGAGGTCTCTGGAAGCTCTTAGAAAATTTGTGAAAGGATATTAAATCATGATTGAATTTTTAAAAGCGGTATTGTTTGGCGTTGTGGAGGGAATTACAGAGTGGCTGCCCATCAGCAGTACAGGACATATGATATTGCTTGACGAGTTTGTGAAGCTGGATGTCTCGCCCGAGTTCTGGGAGATGTTTCTGGTAGTGATTCAGTTAGGAGCAATTCTGGCAGTTGTAATACTTTTCTGGAATCAGATTTGGCCTTTCGGCAAAAAAAATAACAGGCATCCGGTGGCAAAAGAGGGATTCCTTTCCTGGTGCAAAAAAGATATCTGGCTTATGTGGTTTAAAATCGTGGTGGCATGTCTTCCCGCGGCGGTAGTGGGGCTTTTGTTTGACGAGTACTTTGAAAGCCTTTTTTACAACGGCGTCTGCGTGGCAATCGCATTGATTGTATTCGGCGTGGGCTTCCTTATTATCGAAAACAAAAATAAGCACAAGAGGGCAAGGATAAGGTCCTTATCGGAAATTACCTTTAACACGGCGCTGATTATCGGATTTTTCCAGTTGATTGCCGCTATTTTCCCCGGAACCTCCCGCTCGGGCGCTACGATTTTGGGCGCGCTTTTGATTGGCGTGTCAAGGACGGTTGCGGCGGAATTCACCTTTTTCCTGGCGATTCCCGTGATGCTGGGAGCCAGTCTCCTTAAGGTATTGAAATTCGACGCCGCGATAACAGGAAATGAAATCATGGTTCTGGTTACGGGAATGGTTACGGCGTTTATTGTTTCGGTGATTGTAATACGGTTTTTGATGGGATATATTAAGAAACACGATTTTAAGGTGTTCGGGTGGTACCGCATCGTTTTGGGGGCCGTAGTGCTGCTTTATTTCGGGTTAAAATAAAATTTAGATGGAATTTTTGGAAAAAAGTTGTCTGTCAGTTGACAAGTGACGAAATTGAGAGTATACTGCTTTCGATATGAAACAGGGAATTTATGGGAGGAAGCCCTGTATATTTGTTGATTATGGCACATATCAGAGAAGTTTTCTCTGTATGAAAGGAGTTTATCATGGCAGTAAAAGCTACAACAAAGGCAAATGCGAAAACAGAACCGGTTAAGGAAGAGGTTAAGACAGTAGAGGAAAAGACATCAGTGAAGAAAGAAACCGCAAAGAAACCGGCGACAGCCGCTAAAAAGCCGGCGGCAAAGAAAGCGGAGGCAGAGCCTGCAAAGAAGCCTGCGGTTAAAAAGACAGCGGTTAAGGCCGAAACAAAAGCGCCTGCAAAGGCGGAAAAGAAAGAGGAAGTTAAAGCAACAATTAATTTCCAGTTTGGAGGCAAATCCTATACTACGGAAGATTTGCTCAAGAGCTGCAAGGACGTATGGAAATACGATTTGGGCGGCAAGGAAGAGGATATCAAAAGCATTGATTTGTACGTAAAGCCGGAGGAGAACGTTACATATTATGTAATCAACGGCGATGTGACGGGAAGCTTCTTTATTTAAAGTGATATCTGTGATGTAAAAGTAAATATGTTGTCTGGTGAAAACGGGTGCTGCACTGTAGCGCCCGTTTTTTAGAATTTTTTAATAATTATTTTGTACTATATGTGTTGACAATAAATAGGGTAAGTGATATTTTATGGTAAGAAGATATTAGCACTCCATAAAGGTGAGTGCTAACAACCTGAAAGGACGAATCAGTCCCGATGGAATCCGATAGAAAGGGATGATGGAGATGCAGTTAAGCGAAAGAAAAATTAAAATATTGCAGGCCATTATCCGCAACTATCTTGAGACCGGCGAACCGGTGGGGAGCAGGACGATTTCCAAGTACACGGATTTGAATTTAAGCTCTGCGACCATCCGAAATGAAATGTCGGATTTGGAGGAGATGGGATATATTGTACAGCCCCACACCTCGGCAGGAAGAATACCCTCTGATATGGGCTACCGTCTGTATGTGGACACTATGATGGAGGAGAAGGACAAAGAGCTGGAAGAACTGAAGGAAATGATGCTGGAAAAGGAAGACAAGATGGAACATCTTCTCCGGCAGGTGGCAAAGCTCCTGGCCACTAACACCAATTACGCTTCCATGATTTCCGCGCCTACGATTCACACAAATAAAATCAAATTTATACAGTTATCCAGACTGGACGCAGGCCAACTGCTGGCAGTAGTGGTGGCGGAAGGCAATATCATTAAGAATAATATCATTTCCGTGGCGGAAGAACTGAATGATGAAACGCTTTTGAAATTAAATATACTTTTAAATACCCATTTGAATGGGCTGGCGCTGGAGGAGATTAATCTGGGAATGATTTCAGCCATGAAGCAGCAGGCCGGAATTCACAGCAAGGTAGTCGGCGATGTGATAGACAGCATAGCCCTATCCATTAAAGCGGAAGAGGATTTGGAGATTTATACCAGCGGGGCCAACAATATTTTCAAATACCCGGAGCTGGCGGACCAGCAGAAGGCCAGCGAGATTATCAATACTTTTGAGGAAAAGCAGCTTCTGACAGAGCTGGTGCAGGAAACCCTCTCGGACGAAAGCAACACGGGTATTCAGGTTTATATCGGAAATGAAACGCCGATTCAGACCATGAAGGACTGCAGCGTGGTGACGGCGACCTACGAGTTGGGAGAGGGCATGAGGGGAACCATAGGAATTATCGGCCCAAAGCGTATGGATTATGATAAGGTTGTGGGGGCCCTTAAAACCATAACCCACCAGTTGGATGATTTATATAAGAAAAGGACATAAAGCCAGAAAGGATGAAGCCAATGAGTGAAGAATTAAAGAAGGATATGCAGGCGGAGCCGGGGAATGAAAAGATAAAGGAAGAGATGCCGGAAGGCACGCCGGGTGACGGAACGAAAGGCATGGATTCAGAAGAAGAAAAGAAAGCTGTTGAAGAAAATACAGGGGGCGGGGACGAGAAGGAACCGGCCGGCGAAGAAAGTGACGAAAAGGATGCGGACGGCGGGGAGGAAGCCGGCGCGGAGGACGATACGGAAGCCGAAAACGGCGAAGAAAGTTCCGCGGACGGTAACGGCACGGCGTCGAAGGCTGAAAAGAAAGCCGCTAAGAAGAAGTTTAAGTTTGATAAAAAACAGGATGCGCTGAAAGAAAAGATAGACGAACTGGAAGACAAGGTGAAACGCCAGATGGCGGAATTCGATAATTTCAGAAAGCGCACGGAAAAAGAAAAAAGCGCCATGTTTGAGATGGGCGCAAAGAGTGTTATCGAGAAAATCCTTCCGGTGGTGGACAATTTTGAGAGAGGGCTTGCCGCTATCCCTGAGGAGCAGAAGGGAGACGCTTTTGCGGAAGGGATGGAAATGATATATAAGCAGCTCATTTCCGAGCTTGAAAAAATGGAAGTGAAGCCGATACCGGCGGTGGGAGAGGAATTTGACCCGAATTTCCACAATGCGGTGATGCAGGTGGAAAGCGAGGAATATGAGTCCGGCGTAATTGCCCAGGAGCTGCAAAAAGGGTACACCTACAGGGACAGCGTGGTAAGGCACAGCATGGTGGCGGTAGTAAGCTAGTCAGGCGTATCGGAGCTTCAAAGGCGGACAGATAAGCCGCGGCGCCACAGATAAGGTAAGATAGTAACATTTTAACAATATTAAAATAAACAAAACCAATTCAGGAGGAGATAATTATGAGTAAAATAATTGGTATTGACTTAGGTACAACAAACAGCTGCGTAGCGGTTATGGAAGGCGGAAAGCCCACCGTTATCGCCAACGCGGAAGGCGCAAGAACAACGCCCTCCGTGGTAGCTTTCACCAAGACGGGCGAGAGACTGATTGGCGAGCCGGCAAAGCGTCAGGCGGTAACCAATGCGGAGAAAACCATTTCTTCCATTAAGAGAGATATGGGTACGGACAGGGGACGCACCATTGACAGCAAGAAATATTCGCCTCAGCAGATTTCCGCCATGATTCTTCAGAAGCTGAAAGCGGACGCGGAGAGCTATCTGGGCGAGAAGGTAACGGAGGCGGTAATCACCGTTCCCGCGTACTTTAACGACGCGCAGCGTCAGGCAACCAAGGACGCCGGTAAGATTGCCGGTCTGGACGTAAAGCGTATTATCAACGAGCCCACGGCGGCAGCCCTTGCCTACGGCCTTGACAATGAAAAAGAGCAGAAAATCATGGTATACGACCTTGGCGGCGGTACCTTTGACGTTTCCATTATTGAAATCGGCGACGGCGTTATCGAGGTTCTTGCAACCAACGGCGATACCCACCTTGGCGGCGACGACTTTGATAACAAGCTGACAGACTGGATGATTAGCGAATTTAAGAAGGCGGAGGGCGTTGATTTGTCAAATGACAAGATGGCCCTGCAGAGACTTCGCGAGGCCGCTGAGAAGGCAAAGAAAGAACTGTCCTCGGCTACTACCACAAACATCAACCTTCCTTTCATCACGGCAACTGCGGAAGGCCCCAAGCACTTTGACATGAACCTGTCCAGAGCAAAATTTGACGAGCTGACCCACGACCTGGTTGAAAAGACAGCCATTCCGGTTCAGAACGCAATGAAGGACGCCGGACTTACAAACGGGGATTTGGGCCAGGTGCTTCTGGTTGGCGGTTCCACACGTATTCCTGCGGTGCAGGATAAGGTAAGGCAGCTTACGGGACATGAGCCCAGCAAGAGCCTGAATCCTGACGAGTGCGTGGCTCTGGGCGCTTCCATTCAGGGCGGCAAGCTGGCAGGCGACGCCGGCGCAGGCGAAATCCTTCTTCTGGACGTTACTCCGCTTTCACTGTCCATCGAGACCATGGGCGGAATTGCAACCAGACTGATTGAGAGGAACACAACCATCCCTACAAAGAAGAGCCAGATTTTCTCCACGGCGGCGGATAATCAGACGGCGGTTGACATTAACGTGCTGCAGGGCGAGAGACAGTTTGCAAGGGATAACAAGTCCTTAGGACAGTTCAGACTGGACGGAATCCCTCCGGCAATGCGCGGGGTGCCTCAGATTGAAGTTACCTTTGATATTGACGCCAACGGTATTGTAAATGTTTCCGCAAAAGACCTTGGCACAGGCAAGGAACAGCACATTACCATCACGGCAAGCTCCAATATGTCCGATGATGAAATCGATAAGGCAGTAAAGGAAGCGGCTGAATTCGAGGCTCAGGATAAGAAGCGGAAGGAAGCCATTGACACAAGAAATGAAGCGGACTCTTTCGTATTCCAGACAGAAAAGGCGTTAAGCGAGGTGGGCGACAAGATTGACGCCTCCGAAAAGGCAAACGTGGAAGCCGATATGCAGGCGGTTAAGGATATTCTTGAGAGAACCAAGGACCAGGAAATGTCCGACTCCGATTTGGACGCTTTGAAGGCGGCCAGAGAAAAGCTTACCACAAGCGCGCAGGCTTTGTTTACCAAGATGTATGAGAACATGCAGCAGGCAGGCGGCGCAGGTCCCGACATGGGAGCAGGCGCGGGCCCTGATATGAGCGGCGCAGACGCAGGCCCGGCGGATGATGTGGTTGACGGAGACTACAGAGAAGTATAAAATAAGCAATAGAATTAAAAATTTATCTGAGGCGGCCGTTAGACCGCCTCAGGTAAGTATGCGCTGACGGGCGTGGGAGGGATTTGTAATGGCAGAACAGAAACGCGACTACTATGAAGTGCTTGGCATTGATAAAAGTGCAGACGATGCCGCAATCAAAAAAGCATACAGAGCTCTTGCCAAGAAGTATCATCCTGATATGAATCCCGGAGATGCGGAGGCTGAGAAAAAGTTTAAAGAAGCGTCTGAAGCTTATGCTATTTTGAGTGACCCGGAGAAAAAGAGGCAGTACGACCAATTCGGGCATGCCGCATTTGAGGGCGGAGCCGGCGGGTTTGGCGGCTTTGATTTTAACAGTGCCGATTTCAGTGATATTTTCGGCGATATTTTCGGCGATTTCTTTGGCGGGGGACGGAAAGGGCGAAGCAGCAACGGCCCTATGAAGGGCGCCAATATCAGAACCAGCGTGAGAATCACCTTTGAGGAGGCCGTATTCGGCGTTGAGAAAGAGATTGAGCTTACATTAAAGGATGAATGTAAAACCTGCCGGGGTACGGGAGCAAAGCCGGGCACGAACCCGGAGACCTGTCATAAGTGCGGGGGCAAGGGTCAGGTGGTGTTTACCCAGCAGTCGTTCTTCGGCACGGTGAGAAATGTGCAGACCTGTCCCGAATGTAACGGAACCGGCAAGGTGATTAAGGAAAAATGTACGGACTGTCATGGTTCAGGGTTTATTGCAAGCCGGAAAAAGATTCAGGTGTCGATTCCGGCCGGTATCGATAACGGGCAGAGCGTCCGCATCAGGGAAAAGGGAGAGCCCGGCGTAAACGGCGGTCCCAGAGGCGATTTGCTGGTGGAAGTGATTGTAGGACGCCATGCGATTTTCCAGAGACAGGATTACCATATTTATTCCACCGTTCCCGTTTCTTATGCCGTGGCGGCGCTCGGCGGGGATGTGATTGTGGATACCGTGGACGGTAAAGTGATTTATGAGGTAAAACCGGGCACGCAGACGGATACCAAGGTGCGTTTGAAGGGGAAAGGCGTTCCCACTCTGCGCAACAAGGATGTGCGGGGCGACCATTATGTAACGCTGGTAGTGCAGACCCCGGAGAGGCTGTCCCACGAGGCGAAAGAGCTGCTTCGGCAGTTTGACGCCCTTACAGGCGACAGCTTAAACGCCGCAAAGAATGTACAGACGGATAAAGGCGAGACAAAGGACACAAAGAAAAAGAAATTCTGGAAGTAAAGGCAAGGGGCTGAAAAGCTGCCGCTTTGTCTTTGTACATGAAAAAGCAGGGAGAAGCGGCGAGGGCTTCTCCCTGTTGTACGTTACAAATTCATAGTCCGGTGTATGCTGACAGACTTTTCAGAAAACCGGCATATATTTTCCGGCGGCGCATACAATAATACCAGAGCCTTTTTGGACTGCCGGCGGGCGGGTATCCTCTATGGGAGAAATTCCTCAAGGGCCGCCACAATGTGCTTTGACAGGCTGCTGTTCAACTCTTTTGCAACGGGAATCAGGCCGGCAATTTTTTCGGTTTCGCCTTTTTCACGGTAAATTGTGGCGAGCAGCTTATAGGTGGCGCTGATATCGGTGCGTGTGCTGACGGCAAATTCCAGTATCCGGCAGGCTTCATCCGCACAGCCCTTTTCATAGAGGGCCTGGGCAAGGTTTTGGAGCGTTCGGACGAGCACGGTATAACGCTGGTCATAGCGGGAGAGGATATCGATGTTGGGGGCGCCGTACATAAGCTTTAAATCCGTGTTGCTGATGCCGGTAAAATTTACGATTGGCTCCCCGGAGAGCTCCCGGAGGGTCTCATGGTATTCCGCAACGGCCGGGTCATCGGCAAGAGTATCCATGGGGAGAGCCTCAAAAGGAATCCGGATATAGTCGAGATTGTCAAGGCTCTTGCGGCGGGTGCTGTTTGCGGCGGCCTCTCTTTTCCAGAAATTTTTTTCGGAGTCCGCTTCCTTGTCTCGCTGCCTGTGAAGCGTGTAGAGGAGCCACAGACAAAAGATGATAAAACTTGCAAAAAACGGGTATTTCATATATAATATCCTTTCGAAGACAGATGTACCGGAGGAACAAAATGTTTAATTTTTATAATAAAAAAAGCAAAAAAGTTGTTTCAGGAGTGATTATTATTTTGCTTGTGCTTGCTATGATTATACCAACTATAGCATCTTTTATGTATTAAGGCAAATGGTAAGCAACAGAAATGTGGAAATGAGGAAGGTTATGAAGAAATTGTTGAGGGGAGCGGCCTGCTTTTTAGCGGCGGCTGTTTTTACAGGGCTTTGGGGGATGGAGGCAAGGGCGCAGGAAGAAGATACGATTTTGACCGGCGTTTATATTGAGGATATGTCTCTGGGCGGAATGACCGTCAGCGATGCAAAGGCCATGGTGGAGAATTACGTGGACGGTCTTTCGGAAAAAGTGATTACCCTGATGATTATGGACGGGAATTCCGTGGAGATTACCCCGGCGGATGTGGGACTTAGCTGGAACAATCCGACGGTTGTGGAGGAAGCGGCCAAAATCGGCCAGAGCGGCAATATCGTACAGCGGTATAAGGCGGCGAAAGACCTTCAATATGAAAATAAGGTATTTGATTTGGAGCTGTCGGTGGACAGGGAAATGGTTAAAACCATTCTTGCCGAGAGGTGTTCCGCATTTAATGTGGAAGCGGCGGACGCTACTTTAAGCAGGGAGGGCGGCGGATTTGTGGTGAATCCGGGGCAGACCGGTCTGATAGTGGATGAGGCGGCCTGCGAGACGCTCATCAGCGATTTCTTTGACAGTGAATGGAACAGAGAAGACGATTCTCTCCAATTGGAGGTCATTGTGGACGAACCGAGAGGGTCGGAGGAGGAGCTTGCCAAAGTAAAGGATGTACTTGGCACCTTTACCACAAGCTTTCGGACTTCGGGGCCTGCCAGAAGCGCTAACGTGCGCAACGGATGCTCATTGATTAACGGGGCGACCATTTATCCCGGAGACGAGTTTTCAACCTACGAGGCGGTATCGCCCTTTACGGAGTCGAACGGCTATTATATGGCGGCTTCCTACCTGAACGGTCAGGTGGTGGACAGCCTGGGAGGCGGTATCTGCCAGGTATCCACAACGCTTTATAACGCGGTGCTTTTGTCGGAGCTTGAGGTCACGGAGAGACACAATCATTCCATGATAGTTACTTACGTGAATCCTTCCGCCGACGCGGCTATTGCGGAGTCCGCCGGAAAGGACTTCAAATTTATCAATAATACGGAAGCGCCGATTTATATTGAAGGAATCAGCACGGATGATAAGAATATCACTTTCACGATATACGGAATGGAAACCAGAGACAGCACCCGCCAGGTGATATATGAGAGCGAGGTTATCAGCCAGACTTATCCTGACACGGAGGTAATTTACCCCAATGCGTCTCTGCCTGTGGGCTCCATATCGGTTCAGTCGGCCCATGTGGGCTATAAGGCGAATCTCTGGAAGGTTGTGAAGGAGAACGGGCAGGAGGTCAGCCGGGAGCAGGTGAATTCCAGCTCTTACAAGATGACCCCCCGGACGGCGACGGTAGGCGTGGCCACGGAAGACCCGAATATCTATAATCAGATGATGGAGGCAATCGGTACGAACAGTATTGATTATGTAAAGAGTGTTGTCGCTGCACTCAGCACCGGGGAAGCAGCACCTCCTCCGCCGGCGCCTCCGACGGAAGGCGTACCCGGGGAGGGCGCGCCCGCAGAAGGGGCTCCGCCGCAGGAACAGCCTGCAGATGCGGCTCCGGTACCGGAAGCTCCGGCGGAAGCAGAACCGGAGGGATGACGTTTTTGGGAACATGGAGAATGCAGGGTATCCGCAATTCCATGAGACGGAGTAATCATACAGAAGCGAGGAGATTATGAAAACAGGAAAGCTGCCAGAAAGTATCTTAAAGCGTTCCGTGTTGGGGAAAATTAAGAATCGTAGAAACGAAGTATTAAAAGGCGCAGGCGTCGGCGAGGACTGCGCCTTTTTGGCGCTGGAAAATGAAAACGGGAAGGAAACCGGGCAGGGAGAAAAAAATGCAAAGGCAGGAAAAGAGCCGGCGGCAATCATGGCCGTTTCCACAGAGACGGTGGCTTTCCCGGCCCAAAATGCGGCATATCTGGCGGTTATGGCCGCCGCCAATAATGTTGCGGCGGGCGGAGGACGTCCGGTATCCGTCATGCTGTCCGTCACCTTGCCGGAGGAAACGGAGGAGGCCTGGCTTAGAGAACTGATGGAAGAAGCAGAGCGCTGCTGCATGGAGCTGGGGATTCAGATTACAGGCGGGCATACAGAGGTCAGCAGTTATGTGAAGTGCCCTGTGATTACGGCGACGGTGATGGGAGCTGCGGCTTTGGGTGAAATTCCGATGCAGCCGCAGGGGACGGAAGGACTTTCAACAAAAAGCAGGAAAGCGGATTTTGAAGAGGCAGAAAAACAAATGCCGGGGATTTTACGGGAAATGGCAGGAAACCATAAGCTCGATATCGTTATGAGCAAGTGGATTGGGCTGGAGGGAACCTGTATTCTTGCAGGGGAAAAAGAGAAAGAGCTTTTGACGAGATATCCGGTAAGGCTTGTCAGTGAGGCAAAGGCGCAGGAGAAATATCTGTCCGTGGCTTTGGAAGCGGAGATTGCCTTGGGGCAGGGCGTTTACGCCATGCATGATTTAAGGTACGGCGGCGTTTTCGGGGCACTGTGGGAATTATCCCAAAAGACGGGTATGGGATTTTGTGTGGATTTAAAAAGGATTCCGGTGAAGCAGGAAACGATTGAAGTGTGCGAGTTTTTCGGTTTAAATCCGTATGAGCTGTTATCCGGCGGTGCGCTGCTTATGGTAACGGCGGACGGAGCCGGGCTTACAGACGCGCTTGCAGAAGCCGGGATTTCCTCTGCCGTTATCGGAAGTATGGATTGCGGAAATGACAAAATTGTCAGAAATGGAGAGGAAATCAGGTATCTGGGACGGCCCGGTCAGGATGAAATATTAAAAATATAGTAACAGTTCAGCCATGCAGAATTGTTACAAAATGTAGTCCGTTGATGTTGACATTTTACTAGTTGATAAATATAATGTATTTATATAAATGATTTATATAAATACATTATATTTTTGCACGCATGATTTATAAACGATGGAAGGGTGACTATGCCAAAACAGAAGATAACAAAAGAAATGGTGGTGAATGCCGCTTTTGAAGTGGCAAGGGCCGGGGGGATGGAACAGGTTCTGGTGAAAGCGATTGCCGAAAGGCTGGGGTGTTCCGTACAGCCCATATACAGCTATTGTAAGAACATGGAGGGGCTTCGAAGCGATGTGGCAGAATGTGCAAGCCGGTTTGTACAGGAATATGTGGCTTCCCGCATTGATAAAAGCGACTTGTTCCGCAGTACAGGGCGGGCGTATGTGCGGCTTGCAAAGGAGGAGCCGCATATTTTGAAGATGTTTCTTTTTCGGGAGCGGAAAAATATTACGTCTCTGGAAGAATTATATCAATCGGAGACAAATCCGCAGATGGCGCAGGCCATATCGGAGGGGCTGGGCGTCAGTATGAAGCAGGCGAAGGACCTGCATTTAAATATGCTTATTTATACGATTGGCATCGGAACGCTTTTTTCCGTGACGAGCCCCGGAATACCGGCAGATGAAATTTATGAACAGCAGGAGAGAGCGTACCGGATATTTTTGAAGGATGCATTGGAGGAGGAAAAGGATGAACCAAAAGATATTGGTGATGTATAAAAGCGTGACGGGATTTACCAGAGAATATGCGGAATGGATAGCGGGCGGTCTGGAAAAGGAAAACGACTGTACGCTTATGGATTTGAAGGATGCGGCTGCCAGAGGAATTTCCGGTTTTGACACAGTGATTTTTGGCGGCAGAATGCATGCCGGTACGGTTGACGGGCTTAAAAAGGCAAAAGAGCTTTTCGGAAATAGCCGGTCGCCGCGGTTTATTGTGTTTGCCACCGGCGCCATGCCGAATTCGGAGGAAGGAATGATTGCCGAAATGTGGAGCAATAATCTTTCAGAGGAGGAACTTTCCCGAATCCCTCATTTTTATATGCAGGGCGGCCTTCGCTATGAGAAAATGCCTTTTATGGAAAAAATGATGATGAAGGCCTTTGCGGGCGTGATGAAAATGAAGGTAAAGAAGAAAAAGGACAAGGATGAAAAGGACAGGCAGTTTGAGGAGATGATTGCAAGGTCTTACGATATTTCCGATAAGAAATTTGTACGGCCTCTGGTTGAATGCGTTGACCTGGGGAAGAAAGGCGGAGAAAAGTGATGGTGCCAGCTTATTGTTAACAAACGCTGCTACGCTGCGCGAGTCAGCTTATTGTAAAAAGCAGGCGCCTGCGCATAACAGACGCCTGCCTTATTTATCATAGGTTTTGGGTATTATATCTCATACCAGACAATCTGATTCTCGTCCAGATTCAGCTCAAAGCTCTCCCCGTTTCCTTTGTAGACAACGGTGCTCTGGGGCTCGTAGGTATTGTTCACCACACAGTATTTGCCGTTTTCGGGATAAGCATGGACGTCCACGTTGTAGTTGCTCGAAAACCACTGGTGAAGATTTCCCTCATCTCCGGCGCTCCAGAGGATTGCCCGGTGAAGGAGCCTGCTGTTTTCAAAGCTGTAGGGAAGTCCGCTGATATAGACGGCGCGCCCTTTTCCAAAGCTGTTTACGGCGAGCTGTACATCCTTTGCTTTGGCATCTTCTCCTGTTGCAGCAAGGATGGAAGCGCCTTCCAGGGCATAGATATTCTTCTGCCCTTCCCCGAAATCTATTTCACCCTTCACATCTTCCGTGATAAAATGGCTGTGGCTTTCCAGATTATATTTATCGTAACCAAGGGTAAAGCCAAGTTCTTTTTCCACGCCGAAGACACTGGAAAGCTGGAAGAAACGGCCGTTTGCCAGATGGGCGCAGGGCTCTCCCACACCGATAATTCCACCGCCCTCATACACAAACTTTTTGACGGCGGAGGAAATCTCGGCATCGCACCACCACTCGCCGCCGGTATGGGCGGTATCGGCGTCGCCCACGTTTATGAGCACGTCAATTCCCTTTAAAATATCGGGGTTTTCCTTCAAATCCGTAAAGCTGATAAACTGTACGTCGAAAGGCGCGCCGGAAAGCGCCTCTATCACCCCTGCATAGGAATAATTTTTCTTAAAGTAAATGGCGTGATGCACCATATGGCAGCCCCATGCGCGCATTTTGCCCCAGCAGTTCAGCACAGCCACCTTTTTTACGCAGTAAGGTACACATCCTTTGATGTTATCGTACAGCTCCCGGAACTCGTTGCAGACAGATTCCACGTAGTCCACAAATTCGGGGAAATCCAGCGTAAGCTTTAAGTAACCGCCATAGCCGATGCGGTCGATAGGCTTGCGGAGGATGGCGCGCCGGGCAGTCACCCAGTTGACCTTTGCCTCCTTTACCGGCTCTCCGCCTTCGTGGAAGGTATCAGGGAAAAAGTATGGGAGAAGTCTGCCCTCCCGGTAGGATACGCCCTCGATATCGCTAATCAGGCGCAGGGTGGAGCCGTTTCCGACGCTCCCCACAATGGCGTCCAGCCCCATTTCCTTAAATTCATCCATAAAGGGCTCTGTGCCAATCCAGTGGTCGCCGAGGAACATCATTGCTTCCTTGCCGTATTCATGGGTGATATCCACCATTTCCTTTACAATCTTTTTTACTTCCCTTCTCTGGAAAGCCTGGAAGTCCTGAAATTCCTTTGAGGGAATCCGGTACTGGTTGTTATAATAGCCCTGGTCGATGATATACTCGGGACGGAACGGATAACCTGTCTCCCGCTCAAACTGCTCCAGGATATAAGGGCTTACCGAAGCGGAATACCCGTACCAGTCCACGTATTTTTCCCGCGCCAGCTCATCAAATATCAGTGTAAACTGGTGGAAAAACGTGGTAAAACGCAGTACGTTTACATAAGGATGCTCCTCTATAAACCTGCGCAGGCGCTCCATGGTATAAGCGTGGGTTTTCGGCTGTCTCACATCAAAGGTAATCTGATGCTCCACATCCTTCCAGTCGTTAACCACCGCATTGTACATATGTACGGGGTCCCACATAATATAAGCCAGGAAGCTTACGGTATAGTCGTGGAAGGGCACAGCCCTGACGGCAACCTCTCCTTTTGCTTCGTCATAGGTCCAGTCCCCGGCGGGAACAACTTTGCCTGTGGTTCTGTCAACCACTTCCCACCAGCGTTTGATATCATCCCGGCTGTTGGGCGTCAGCATATCGGGATAGAGGCCCTTCATAAGACGAATGCGTAAAAGTTCTTCCGTTGCCGTATAAAAGGGCGTCATCACATACATTTGCTGAATCTCGTCGGGATTGGCATTTGCCCATGCATTGTCTTTTCTTGTGGTGTAATATGTGGAATATACCTTCATACCCGCGTCTTTTAATTCAACGGGAAAATCTGTACCGTCGCAGTCGCGGACTGCGTCCGCGCCCCAGCGTCTGGACAGCTCCAGAGTTTCGGGAATAACATCCACGTCCGTGGGGATGGTGACCCGGCCGTTTGTTTTGCTCATTTTCAGCTCCTCCTATTTTTTAACCTTTGATGCCGCCGCCTGTAACGCCTGCGATAATCTTCTCAGACAGGAAGATGTAAAGCAGGAAGGTAGGCAGGAATACGATAACGACTGCCGCAAAGAGTCCGCCGTAGTCGCCGGTGTACTTCATCGCGTTTACAATCTGCAGCAATCCGACGCCGACCGGAGTCATTTCTGCGGAGCTTGCGAAAATCAAAGCCATGAAGAACTCGTTCCATACGCCCAGGAAGTTGAAAATGGTAACGGTAATGATTGCCGGCTGAACAAGAGGCAGCATAATTACCCAGAATGTTTTTCCCGGAGGGCATCCGTCGATAGCCGCCGCTTCTTCATAAGTCCTGGACAGGGTTGCGAAGAAATTCAGCAGGTACGTTGTTGTAGACGGAACATGCATGAGAATATATAAAATAATCAGTAAAATCCTTCCCTTGATGCCGAGCTGCGTCGTCAATGCGAAGATGGGCATGATAATCATAACGGCCGGAACGCTCATTGCGATAATCAGGCTGGACTTTAAGGATTTGTTTGCAAAGAAATCAAAACGGGAAAGAACATATGCGCCGGGAGCGGAAATGAGGAGCGTACCGATACAGGCGGTTACTGCATATAACAGGGAATTCCCGAAGAACTTCGCAACATTCTGCGCCTGCCATGCATTCACGTAGTTTTCCCAGTGGAAACCCGATTCAAAGGCAAACACCTTGCCTGAAAAAATTTCTTTTGCGGTTGAAAGGCTGGCGCCAAGAATCCAGCACAGGAAGGTTGCCGTAAACGCTATCCAGACCAGAACGATAAGGTAACCGGGCAAAAGCCGTAACTCCCTGGACCAGTTCCAGGGCTCTTTATACTTTTTTTCTTTTTTACTCTTAGCCATTTTCCACCCTCCTTAAAATTCCAAATCGTCATCCTTTAATACTCTGTTCATTACAAAGTAAACAAGGATAATAATTAATGTCAGCACAACGCCGACAGCAGCGCCGGCGCCGGCGTCACGGCCTGTATTTCCCATGGAGCCGAATACGGTATCATACAAATATACGACAGGCACAATGGTGGAAGCCTCTGTATTGACAGGTGAAAACATCTTTGTCCAGAGGAAAAACGCCGTTGTATGCACGCTGTAGAAAGTAATATTCGTCTTGATGATACCCTTCAAAAGGGGCAGAGTCATTTTAAAGAACTGCTGTACCTTGTTGGCGCCGTCTATGGTAGCCGCCTCATACAAATCGGCGGGAATTCTCTCGATGCCGCTGATGAAAATCAGCATATAATAGCCTACCGCGCCAAACATGTAGGCAAGGAGCATCGCCCAGAATTTGTTATCGCTGGAGAGCCATTTCACCCCGTCCAGGCCGAAGAACTGCAATACTTTGTTCAGCATGCCGTAATCGTTGCTGTACACATACTGAACCCACATGGTTGCAAGGGCAACGGCGCTGATTACGTTAGGCAGATAAATCGCCGCACGGAAGAATTTTTTGAAGCGGACGCCGCTTGTCAGGATTACTGCAAACAAAAGGGCAAAAAACAGTGTGATAATACCGCCTACCAGCCAGATTAACCCCATGTTTTTCATGGAACCCTGAAAGGTAGGGGAGCCGAAGATTTTTGCATAATTCCCAATCCCGTAGAAAGACCATGTGGATACGCTGGCAGTAACGCTCTCGATTTTAAAGAAGCTCATGAGAACGGTTCTCGCCACCGGATATAAATACATGATAATTAAGGAAAAAGTCAATGGTAATGAAAAAGCTAAAATCATACCTCGATTTTTTTTCATTTTCCTGTCACCCCTCTCGTGAAAACGAGGCGGCACCACGATAGTGCCACCTCATTCTTAAAAAGTCTGTTTAATTGTTGCAATGATTTAGTACAGAGCGTCCATAGCCGCTGCGAATTCTTCGCCTGTCTTGAAGCTGCCTTCGAATAACTTAGTAGCTACATCCTTGAACTGAGGGCCAAGGTCGGAGTTATCGGAAAGACCCATGTTCCACTTAAGAGGAGCCTGTGTGGCAAGCAGAGTCTCAACGGTTCCGTTCATGATTGCAGGAGCTGTATTTCTGGAGTCTGCGGGAATCTGGGAAGCGCCGTCAGCCATCTTCTGGTCGAACTCGCCTGTTGTCAGGAACATGATGAAATCAAATGCCGCCTGAGGATTTGCGCAGTTCTTGGAGATTGCAAGGGAGTTAGCGCCGGCATAAGCGTTGGAAGAATCAGCGCCGCCGTCAACTGCAGGGTAATTCATAAGGCCCCAGTTGATGTTTGAGCCGGTGTTGTTGTTTACTTCCGCACATACGTAGTTAGCGCATACAATCATAGCCACTTTTTCGGTAAGACCAATCTTGTTCTGGCTTTCAGGGAACGCGCCCGGTGCGCCGCTCTCAAGGTAACCTGCGTTGACAAAGTCAATCAGCTCCTGAGCGCCTTTGATAATCTGCTCGTTCTCGCTCCATCCGCCGTTTACGGATAATTCACCGAGAACGTCCTGGCCAACGTGTCTGGAAAGATGATATCCAAGAGAGAAATCAGCGTAGGCATCGTCAAGGGCCATCGGCTCGTAGCCGGCGTCCACCATAGCCTGGCAGGCTGCCAGGAACTCATCCCATGTTGTGGGCAGAGTGGTGATTCCTGCTGCGTCAAAGATGTCCTTGTTGTAGAAGATACCGCCTACCTGAGGCTGCTCTGCGATGCTGTTAAAGGCGCCGGACCATTCCTTCTGCTGGTCAACAAAGCACTGGAAACCGATATCGCCGTAGCCTGCCGCCTCTGCCATGTCGGTAACGTCAAGGCAGTACTCGGAATATGTACTGGCAATTCTCTGGTAATCTTCTTCGAAGATATCAACATTTTCGTTTGCTTCAAGGGCTGTTACGATAATCGTCTTGATGTCTCTGCCCTTCCACTCAATGTTTACGGTTGCGCCTGTCTGCGCGGAGAAAGCGTCCGCCGCTTCCTGAAGAACCTTGCCCTGAGGCTCGGTGCTGGCCCACATGGACCACATTGTCAGGGTAACGCCGTCATAGCTGGCTGCACCGTCGGCGGGAGCCGCGTCGTCTGTGGAAGCCGTATCCTCGGCAGGGGCTGCATCCTCAGCGGGAGCCGCGTCGTCTGTAGAGGTTTCCGTCTCGGCAGGAGCGCTGTCCTCTGCGGGCTTTTCGGTATTGCCGCAGCCTGCAAGCAGTGTAGCCGCCATAGCTGCCGTTACCAGTAAACTGATTAGTTTCTTCTTCATTTAAAGTCCTCCTTCTTCCGGCGGTTATCTACCGCCTTTCCTATGCTACAAGTATATCGCGATAGAGAATGCTTTACAACCATTATCTTGGCTTATTTTTTATATATCTTGCTTTTAAAATGATTTTGAGCGGGAAATACACTGAAATTTTTTGAGCGGATTCCATAAAAAATGAAAATGACATCAAAATAAAAATAGCAAATTGAATAATTAAAACTGGTAAAAAATTATTCCGGACAGCTTTTTGCCGGAACAAAGAGAGGGGATTTATATATCTTGTTTTTGGATGCCGTCCGTGCTATGATTGAGAAAATAAGACAGTCTGTTTTTCTTTTGAGGAGGTAAGCCGATGGGGACTTCCATTTATCCGCTGCCCCGTTCCGCCGGGGAAACCATACAGAGCAAGCTGCTTTACATTACCCATTCCAGATATGAAAACGACTGGCCCAGCCAGCCGCATATTCATCCCTTTGTGGAACTTTTCTATGTGAAAGACGGCTCCGGCAGTTTTTTGTTTGAGGACGAGGAGTATCCCATTGTAAAGGATGATTTTGTAATTGTCAATGCAGGCATATCGCACACGGAAATTTCCTCGCCGTCCGCGCCGTTGGAATATGTGACTATCGGTATGGAAGGACAGAGCTTTGCGCTTGAGGGGAAAAAGGACTGTATGATTTTCAACTGCGAAAACAGCCGGAAAGACCTGGGCTTTCTGCTGACCGCTATGCTGAGCGAGATGGAGGAAAAAAACAGAGACTATGAGGTGGTCTGCCAGAACCTGCTGGAAATACTGGTTATACGGCTCGGCAGAAGAATGAATTTTGCCCTTGAGGAAGCGCCCCGCATACAGGTCAATAAAGAGTGCATCAAAATCAAGCGGTATATTGATGCGAATTATACGCAGAACATCACTTTGGATTCCCTTGCGGAATTTTCCCATTTAAATAAGTACTATATGGCCCATGCTTTTACATTGCACTGTGGCTGCTCTCCCATCCAATACCTGTGCCAGGCCCGGATTAAAGCCAGTAAAGCGCTTCTGGCGAGTACGGATTACAGCATCACGGAGGTGGCGCGGTATTCGGGATTTTCCTCTCAGAGCTATTTTGCCCAGAGCTTTTTGAAAAGCTGCGGCCAGACGGCTTCCGCCTACCGGAAAAGCTGTAAGGAGAAAACGGTCTGACCGCAGTACAAAGCGCCCTGTAAATCCTTACTGCGGAGTCAGCGCATATTCCACCACAATGCTGGCCTCCACCTGGATTTCACCGGGCATGATGCTTCCGGCGGTATCCTCGAACTCCATCATTTTAGCGGCGGAGCGGTACTGGTTTGTGAGGGCGGAGTCGTTATACCTTGCCTCGGAATAACCGCTGGTTTCCCTGATATTGATGACAGGTCCGACCTGGCATCCGGCGGCGTCCGCCAGCACCTGGGCTTTCGCTCTCGCGGTTTTCACGGCTGCGGTAAGAGCAGCCTGATAGCTTTCGTCGTATTTGCTGGCCTGATAGGTGATGGACTGGACGGTGTTGACGCCTGTGGAGACAGACTGGGAAAGAATCTGCGGCAGATTGTCAATCGACAGGTCCGAAACGGTAAGGCTGGTGACAGCCTCATATCCCACGACCCGGCTTCTGTTATTGCTGTAGTCATAAACCGGATTCATATGGAAATCTGATGTCTGTATGGAAGTTTCCGCAATGTCCAAAGAGGCTAAGAGCGCAGTCACCTGACTGACCGCCGCGGCGTTTTGCTGCTGACAGTCGGAAGGCTCCTTTGCTTCCGTGCGGACGGCATAAACGATTTCTGCAATGTCGGGAACCACGGTTACCTTTTCGCTGCTGTTTACAGTGATGGAGTTTGCACCGTAGCCTCCGGCCGGGGACGCTGCTGCCGGGCTGGCGGGAATCTCCGGGGCCGGCTGGCTGCCGGTATCCTTTGCGGCGGGTAAATCCTGGGCGGCCTGACTGCCGGAACGGGAGCTGCCGCAGCCGGTAAGGCCGGCGGTTAAAAGAGTGGTGGCTAATAAGAGATATAATTTTTTCATGGTTGAAACCCTCCTTTTCGTCTGGGCAGACACTTATCGTATAAGGTTCGTAAGCGCTGCCGGATAATAACAAATTCTGCTATAGATACGGAGAAAGACGGGTGAATTTATGGGAAAAGCAAAAATATTATGCTGTAGAGCGGAAGCAATTGCAGATAAAAAAGCAAGGCGTCAGGCGCTGCCTGCAATACGGCCTTGAACGGATTTACTGCTTCCAGTGCAGTCTGTGCAGCTCGCCGGTAAGCTGCATCTGCGCAAAATTTTGCTGGCGGAGAGCCTCATAGAGAACGACGGCAACGGAATTGGACAGATTTAAGGAACGGATTTGGGGCAGCATGGGAATGCGGATACAGGTTTCTTCATAATCTACAAGAATTTCTTCGGGGATTCCCGCGCTTTCTTTTCCGAACATAATAAAATCGTCAGGGCCAAAGGCGGCGTCTGTGTAGAGACGTTTTGCTTTTGTGGTCGCCATCCAGATTTTTGCGCCCGAATGCATGGTCTTAAATTCTTCAAAATTCATGTAGCGGGTCACGTCAAGATGCTCCCAGTAATCCATTCCGGCGCGTTTTAAATCTTTTTCGGTAAGGCGGAAGCCGAGAGGCTCTATCAAATGAAGGCCTGTTCCGGTGGCGACGCAGGTTCTGCCGATGTTGCCGGTGTTGGCGGGGATTTCGGGCTGGTGCAGGATGATATGCATGGGGGCTCCTTTCGTGGTGTGTCACAGTGTACTGTTATATAAGCAATTGAATTGTATCTTTTCGACTACTGTTGTATCTTATCATAAAAGATATTTGCGTTTCAATATGGGGAATACTTTTGTTTCTGTTCCCGGCCTGCTTTTTGAGTTTAAGAATTAAAGGGCAATATATAAGGAATTATAGGTATATTGTAATTGATAATAAATGGATGATATAATTTATTTACTTGAATTAAAAGGGGAATTAAGCTTTCTGCTTTGTCGTCATTCATTGTCGAATTTTGAAATATTATTGCAGGTAAAATTCCTGTATGATATAATGAAAATGCTCTTTTTTGAATAGCAAAAGAAGGAAGGGAGCATAATATGGAGACAAGAAGCTTTATTATTGTTTTCTTGTCTTGTTTTTGTCAGTTTTTTACGAGTCCCTTATACACATGACAAGACAGGCGGCGCGGAAACAATTACCCTGAATTTTACGATATCAATCGAATTCAGCGGCGGACAGGAGAAATACTATGGAGAGAGGATTGAGCAGAAGGTTATCAGGAATTACATTCAGCCGGAACGAAATCGAAAAATCGGTAACGGCACGCAGGAAACCGAGTGATTTTTGGAGGTTAAATCCGAATGAAGATGCCAATATCAAATCTAAAGGCGTATCCGGATTTGCAATAAAAAAGCCTTGCAGAGATGATATAAAAATTACAGGAAGCGTACTAAAAAAGCCCGTTAAGTAAATACGGGCTTTAATATATATGAGAGGGTTTTACTTATGAGGAATATATGCAGGCCGTTTACTCTTTACAGCGATTTCCTTCCACCGGCGAAGACGAGAAGGGACTGGAAATACCTGGCATATGGATATTTTGACGGTGTGAATATTGGGGACAATCTTTTGGAGGATGGAATCTGGAATTTTGAAAAAATGTGGCTGTATCTGGAATCAGAAAAGCTGCATTTGGACGGAAGTTATACAGAGCAGACTATTTTTGGCTTTCGTACGGAAGAAGATGGCTGCGAGGAGGATATGCAGTTTTGGAAAAATATAGAAAGTGATAAATATCCTTTTCTTTTTTTGATTTTGATACAGGATGAGGTCAATGGAGGGAATCTGAACGGGCTATGCTATAACAGAAGGCGTTTGGAGACAGGTTTATCCGCAAATAAAGGGGTAAGCGCAATTTCCTATTTAACTCTGGACAGCAGCGATTTACTGTTGGTATTGGCATGTGAGGAGTACTCCGCCGGGACAAAGCTGATAGACAGTTTTCACATAGGCGACGGGAGTTCTGTTCTGAGTCAGAATGGTTGGAATTTATATTACAGCTACACGATTCCGGCCATAAGGAAATCGTTTCTCAATAATTCAGATAAAATTGCCGGATTAAACGGTATTCTGGATTCTGCGTATATTCATATTATCGAAAAATATCCCGGAGGAATCAAAGAAGTATACAATGTAATTATTGATAAATGGTCTGGCGAAGCAACTGGTATAAAAACGGAAAAGAAAGCTGTTTTGGGCTGCAATGATGAATTGATTATCATGAAAGGAATCCCATGGAGCCTTTTTCTCTCATTTTATCAGGACGAAACCGGTGTGCTGAATCACTCAAGCTCTGTCTATCAGAAAAATATTATTGGAGTTACGACCATTTTAGGTGAGGAAGGAAAAGAAAGAGGGGTCAGAGAAAAGGACGGGGGAAGTGGCGGAGATAAAGCTGTTACGGTAAGCGAAAGCCTGAGAAAAGAATGTCAGGTGCTGAGACTGGATAATGAAAGCGGCAGAGGGCGAATGGTAAGAAAAGAAATATTGTCTGTGCTGAATTCATTGGAAAAATATGAAAAGTCGCCTTTTCATGATTATATTTTTGTGTCTGCACTCAGACCAATGAAAATGCTGGTCACTATGGTGAAAGAGGCGGATAAAAGAGAAGATGAAGATAAATATGGTTATTTTTATGATTTCCTGACCAGCTTTAATATGTATGCGCAAAACTCTATGCGGTCCGACAGGCAGTTTACGGAGGTGCCGGATTTTAACATTCGCATATATGAAACTCCGGCGAAGATGAATGCATTTTATAATGCTGTTATTTATAATCTGAAATCGCTTTTAAACGAACTGGGGGCAAGTGAAAAGAAAAGGCATGAATATGAATTCCTGACATGTCCCGGTGTGGCCAATAATATGCAGGTAAGGGAAATTTATCCGGAGCTGATAGAAGATAAAAGACTGTTTCTTGTAGATATGCCGGAAAAGCAGGTTTACAGTCCCTGGCTGATGTTCGTAATGATGGCTCATGAGGTGAGTCATTTTGTCGGAAGGGGAATCAGGCAGCGAGATTTTCGATATAAATGTCTGGTAAAAATGGTTTCAGACGTCGTGGTGAGATATCTGTATGAGAAATTGTCCGAATATCTTAAGGACGAAGAACACTTTAATGAAATAACTCATCTGGAAGATGGCGGGAGCTATTTTGAGGTACTTGAGAATGAAATAGTACAGCAGCTGGAAAGCTACATGGAGTGGGAGGATAAGGATAAGTTTATAGAGAAACGTTTTGACAGTGACAGCCTTGACAGAGAAAACGGAAGGGAATACTGGAAAAAACGTATCCATCAGTATGGATACCATAGCGATATGCTTAAAAAACTGATGCTGGAGCATTTGTGCTGGATATGTGGGGAACGGAAGATTTATACATATTTGTCCAAAAGAGAGTATATTTATCAACTGAGCAAAGGGAAAAGCGGCGAACAGGCGCGGGGAGATGAGAGAAGGCTTGAAAATAATCTGGAAAAATGGTTATTGGAATTTTGCCGGGTTTCAGAGTGGAATCTTTCTGATTGGGGAGCCTATGCAGTAATCGATAAATTAATGTATCTGTTAAAGGAGTGCTTTGCTGATTTAGGCGCGGTGATGCTTCTGGATTTGTCAATGGAAGAATATCTGAAATCCATTCTTCTTGGTGCATATGACCAGGGAATAGACATTGAAACACTGATTGGACAGACGGAGGGGCTTATCCGTGGAACTTTAGTGTGTCTGTGTATGATAAGCAACGAAGACGACTGCCCGCAGAAATGGTCGTTTGATGAGGTGGTTGAGATATCAGAGCAGGAAGGGGATATTTCAGTCCTGGCTTCTGTTCTGTGGGAAAAGATGTGTACTTACGGGGAAAATTATAAAAAGGCGTTCTGGGAAACTCAGGACGAGAAGGAGATTATATATCATAGTTCTGTTCTGGAAGAGGCGTTACAGTACCTGATAAGGTGCCGTAAAAATTTCTCATCTCAGATGGAAGAAAATATGGGGGCAATGCAGAAAGAAATTCTGGAAATGTTTCATGCGTTTTCGAAAGAAAATGTTGAGTCGATAATTCTTGATATTCGTAAATATATAGATACTTATCAGCAAAAGCTGAAAGACGATTTGGATAAATGTGAAAGAGACAGATAGAGAAGGGATTAAGGAAGATGCTTGAAGAACAGGTTCAGGCTTTTGCCAGTGCGTTCGAAAAGGAACTGAAAGATAGTTTTTCTGAGTTGGCGGAAGGAGTGCGATTTTTTTTACTCATAAGAAATTCTCAAAGGGAATATCCGTGGATTGTCGGTCCAAAAGATTATAGCTGGTCGGGATTTTTCGGTACGAAAGAAAACGAGGCGTGGCTGGAAGATTTTCAGACGATTATAAACGAAACAGATGAGAATTCAGATAAAGAAATAAGTGAAGTTCTCAGAAAGTCAGCAGAAAAGGAAAAGATTATATATTATTTTTGTGAGAAAGGCAAAGATGATTCGTGGATAAAAGAAAAGAGCTTTGGAGGCAAAAAGGACGTCCTCTGGCTGGTACGCGGGAAGGTAAGGGGAGAAGCTGTATCAGCGATACTCAGGGATGTTATGGAGAAAACCAGAGAAGAACTGTCGGACCTGATTTTTCTGTCTTATTATAGACAGATACCCTACATAGAGGAAAGGCTGTTCCGGGCTGTGAAAAATAAAGAGGAGATTCGAAATAGCTATACGGAAAGTCTCTGTAAAAAATCAGGGGGAATTGACAGAGAATTTATCTCTCTTATTTCTGCAAGGAAATATGAAAAGAGAGAATTATTTTCCAGAATTTATTTAGGAGAATTGCCGCAAAGCCAAATGGAGATTTCCTTTGAGGGAAGGAACAGCAGTAAATGGAAATTTTCCAGTGGAAATCTCAGGTTCGTCAGGAAGGTTCTTGAAACGGCAAAAGGCGAAAGGGTACTGGTGGTTGGCAGGGAAGGGGAAGAACAGGTGATGAGGGGAATTGCGACCCTGGGAGAAAGTGTTGGAAATCAGATTACATTTAATGGCTATTTAAAATGGAAGCTGACAGGTAATGGCAGGGAGCTTTTGCATTATGAAGAAGGAAGATTTCATTTCTCAGATGAAAAACAGACAGAAGTGATGGGACTTGGCGCGTTACATTTAGAGAATGAAAAGGATATTAAGGATACTATTTATGCTTTGAAGGAGCAGGCGCATGGAACTTCGGCGGTATTCTTAGATGGCAAAGCGTTTGAAGATGAGCTTGACAGGCTTGACAGAAATAATCGTTTATGCAGAATAAAGCCCGTTTCTATTTTTAAATCAGAGTATGGTGAGGAAAAAAAGAGGTTCAGGGAACTTTTGATTGGACTATCGGCTATAGACGGAGCATTGATAGCGGATTATCAGGGAAATATACATGCGATTGGCGCGATACTGGATGGCGAAAGCGTTGTTGAAGCGGATATGGCCAGAGGGGCAAGATATAATTCCCTGAAAAATTATGTGAACTGGCTGGTAGGATGCAGAGGATATGAGCGCAGTCAGTGCTTTGCGGTTATTATTTCAGAGGACGGCGGGATAGATGTGGAGATTGCCGAAGCAGTTGAGAAGAAGAAGAAAAGAGGATTCGGGGGATGGTTAAAAAGCCGATGGGGACGAAGACAGCGCATAAAATAGGAATTATCTCCGACACGCACGGACTGCTTCGGCCTGAAGTTACAAAAGCGCTGCAGGGATGCGAATTTATCCTCCACGGAGGCGACATCAACAGTCCGAAGATACTGGACAAGCTGCAGGAGACGGCGCCCACCTATGCGGTTCGGGGCAACAATGACGGAGAATGGGCGCATTTTCTTCCGGAAACGCTTTCCATAGAGCTTTGCGGCGTCCAGTTTTTTATGGTTCACAATAAAAAAATGCTGCCGAAGAATCCGGACGCAAAAACCGATATCATTATTTACGGGCATTCCCATAAATATGAGGAAAAGCATCTGGACGGAAGACTTTTCCTCAACCCCGGCAGCTGCGGTCCAAGGAGGTTTGCACAGCCGGTGACATTGGCGGTTCTGGAAGTGGGAGAGGACGGCTCTTACTGTGTGGAAAAAATCGACGTAGCGTCTCCGGCGTCAGGGGAATCGGGAACACGGAGCACGCCGGGAGAGGAGGGGGAGACCGGAAAAGAAAACCCCATGGGAAAAGAAGATTCCTCGGAAAAGGGAAAATGCAAGGATATGAGGAAGATGATTACGCAGGTGATGCGCGATACGGACCGTGGCGTCCCGGTGGAGAAAATCGCCGCAAGAAACCAGATAGAGAGCAGCCTTGCGGAGCAGATATGCAGGCTCTATCTGACTCATCCGGGGGTGAGCGTGGAGGGGATAATGGAGAAGATGGGAATTTGACAGGCATTTGGTTTGCACAGTTAACGATTATGTGATAATATTTATATAGAAAATATTGATGTAAAGGGCAAATGGAGGCATATATCCATGGGAATCTATTTGAATCCGGGCAATAAAGGTTTCTGGCAGTCGATTCGTTCCGAAATCTATGTGGACAAGACGGGACTGATTTCGCAGACAAACAGATATTTAAATACAGAACAGCAATTTATCTGTGTCAGCAGGCCGAGGCGTTTCGGAAAGTCAATGGCGCTTAAGATGCTTGCGGCATATTATAGCCGCGGCTGCGATTCGGCAGAGTTGTTTCATGGATTTCAGATTGAAAAGGATGAGACCTTCAGGGAACATTTGAACCGGTATGACGTTATCTTTCTGAATATGCAGCAATTTTTAATCAGGGCTAAGAATCAGGAAGTAACAGAGTATCTGGAACGGGCTGTGTTGGAAGAACTTCGCGAAAGCTATGGAGAACTGTTTTCCAGGCAGATTACAGGTCTGGCGGAAGCGCTTGAGAAGATTTATGTAAAAACGGATAAGCAGTTTATTTTTCTGATTGATGAATGGGACTGTGTGATGCGTGAAAAGCAGGAGGCGGAAGCCCTCCAGAAGCAGTATCTTGATTTTTTAAGAAGTCTCCTGAAAGACCAGCCCTATGTTGCGCTTGCATACATGACAGGGATACTGCCTGTTAAAAAGTACGGGCAGCATTCTGCATTGAATATGTTTTGGGAATATTCCATGACAGACCAGTATGCGTTTGAGGAATACACCGGTTTTACAGAGAATGAGGTAAGGGAACTGTGCGGCCGGTACGGGATGGATTTTGAAAAGGTCAGTGACTGGTATGATGGCTACAGATTTCGGCAATTCCGGCATGTTTATAATCCCAGGTCCGTGGTGGCGGCAATGAAAAGCCGCGTTTTTTCAAATTACTGGACATCCACAGAAACCTACGAGGCGTTAAAAATATATATAGATATGGATTTCGACGGTCTTAAAGCCGATATTGTACAATTGCTTGGCGGGGAGCGGGTGAAGGTAAACACTCTCAGCTTTCAAAATGATATGCATAATTTCAGAACAAAGGATGATATTCTTACGCTGCTGATTCATATAGGATATCTCGGGTATGATGCTGAGGTAAAGGAGGCGTTTATTCCCAATAAGGAGATTACAGGAGAATTTGAAAACGCTATGAGCGTAAGCGGATGGCCGGAGGTTATGCGCATTTTGAAAGCATCGGAGAAGTTGCTGGAAGATACCTTAGACGGTGACGAAGAAAGCGTCGCCCGGGGTCTTGACAAGGCGCATACGGAAGCGGCGTCCATCTTGACCTATAACGATGAAAATTCACTTGCCTGTGCCATTGGACTTGCCTACTATAGCGCACGGAAAGATTACAGGCTTATCAGAGAGATGCCGTCAGGAAAGGGATTTGCAGATGTGATATTCCTGCCGCTTTCGTCTGTCGGGAAACCGGCAATTGTGGTAGAGTTGAAATATGACAGTACTGTTGACGCAGCTATACGGCAGATTAAGGACAGGCATTACTCGCAGGCGTTGGAAGGCTATGCGGGAGAGATTTTGCTTGTCGGAATTAATTACAATAGGGAAAGTAAAAACAAACTGCACAGCTGCCTGATTGAAAAAATCGAAAAAACAGTGTAAACACCGCTTATAATTCCTCATGAGGCAGTATCCTTTCCGCATACTCCCCCGGAGCGCATCCGCAGTATGTCTTAAAATACCGGGAAAAATGCGCCTGATTATGAAAACCGCACAGATGCGCAACTTCTTTTACCTGCAGGGCCTCGTTGCTCAGCAGGTTTTTTGCTTTTTCCAGACGGGCGCGGAGCAAGTCATTTTTGGGGGTGGAGGAAAAAAAGCTGCGGTAATAGGCGTAAAACTGGCTCTTTTCCATATTCATACATTTGCAGAGACGTTCCATGTTCCAGTCCTCTCCGCACTCGGTAAGCATTTTAAGACGCAGATTTTGAAATAGGGGATAGAGGTTCCCGGCATTTTCTTTTTGGGCGGAAGCTTCTGTGAGCCCGCGGGCGATGGTCAGGAACAAAAGGGTTATCAGGGAATGGACGGCCTCTTCCTGGTAGGAAAGCGGTGAAAAATACTCCATCTGCAATCGGGAGATACAGGAATTTATCTGGTCGGCGTTGTTCGTATAAAAAACTGTGTTTTCGGGGAGATGGAAACACTCAGCCGGATTTTTATCGGAAGAAAAGTGAAGATAGCTGTTGTAAAACCGGCGCACAGCCTGATAGTGCTGAGGCGTACCGGGAGTATAAAGAATACAGGCGTTTTCCCGGGTTATGACAAGCCGTTCCTCTAAATAGACCTTCATGGGTGATTTGAGTATGAGAAAAAGGTAGTCGCCGCTTCCCGAGGGGCGGAAAATAGTGTCGTAGTCCTGATTGGAACGGTTGTATTCACAAAAATTCAGTTTATACATAAAAATGCCCCCTTTCTGTTTCGAGGATAACATATGACCGGAAGAAAAGTCAAATATACCGGAGAAAATGAGATGGGAAAAAGGGCTGTCCGGGCTTATACTAAAAATAAAATACGGAACTTAAAACAGTAACTGGCCAGACGGCGCCCAGACAAATTTTTGGAAGCGGAGCTGGCAAAAGTTTGTCTGCCAAACCGGCGCAGGAAGGACGGTTACGGAACTTAAAATGGAGGTTGGAAATGAAAAAAGCGGAAATTATTGTGGACAGATACTATCTGACAGGCGAGGTGGATAAGAGAATCTTCGGCTCTTTCATCGAGCATTTGGGACGCGCGGTGTACGAGGGAATTTATCAGGAAAACAGCCCGTTTGCGGACGAGCAGGGACTTAGGAAGGATGTGCTTGCGCTGGTGAAGGAGCTGCAGGTTCCCATTGTGCGCTATCCGGGCGGGAATTTCGTGTCAGGCTATCACTGGGAGGACGGCGTGGGGCCGAAGGAGGAGCGCCCCTCAAAGGTGGACTTGGCATGGCAGGTGATTGAGACCAATCAGTTTGGCTTAAATGAGTTTGCGGACTGGGCAAAGAAAGCGGGCTGCGAGGTGATGATGGCGGTGAATCTTGGGACCAGAGGGCCGGAGGACGCCAAAAATATACTGGAATACTGCAACTTTAAGAAAGGCACTTATTACAGCGACCTGAGAAGAAAGCACGGCTATGAGGAGCCCCATAACATTAAGCTCTGGTGCCTTGGCAACGAGATGGATGGTCCCTGGCAGATGGGGCACAAGACGGCGAAAGAGTACGGGCGCGTTGCAGCGGAGACCGGCCGCCTGATGAAGTTTATGGACCCTGAAATCGAGACGGTGGCCTGTGGGAGCTCTTCCCTTGCCATGGATACCTTCGGGTATTGGGAGGAGGAGGTTTTAAGCGAATGCTACGAGCAGGTGGATTATCTTTCCCTCCATCAGTATTATGGAAACAGGGACGACAACACGCCGGAGTTTCTTGCCAATTCCAAGGGAATGGACGAGTTTATTTCCTCGGTTCTCTCTATTGCGGACTGCGTAAAGGCAAAGAAGCGGAGCAAAAAGCAGATTAACCTTTCCTTTGACGAGTGGAATGTATGGTATCACAGCAACGAGGCGGATGAGAAGCTGGAAAAATGGGTTCAGGCTCCTCACCAGCTGGAGGATGTCTACAATTTTGAGGACGCGCTTTTGGTGGGAAGTATGCTGATTACCATGCTGCGCCATGCGGACAGGGTAAAGGTTGCCTGTCTGGCACAGCTTGTAAATGTAATTGCGCCTATTATGACTTCCGATACGGGGGCATGGCGGCAGACGATTTTTTATCCTTATATGCATGCCAGCGTGTATGGAAGGGGAACGGTTTTAAATACGCTGGTAAAGGCTCCTTCTTATGAGAGCAAGGCTTACGGGGAGGTTTCCTTCCTTGACAGTGTCTGTGTATGGAATGAGGAGAACGGGGAGCTCACCATTTTTGCGGTAAATAAAAATCTGGAGGAGGATATGGAGGTAAGCTGCGATTTGCGGCAGTTTGCGGACTATAAGGTTGCAGAGCACATCATCCTGACAAATGACGACATGAAAGCTGTCAATACGGAAAGTAATCCCGACTGCGTAACGCCGGTTTACGGAAACGCTTCTCATATGGAAAACGGACATTTCACAACAGTATTTGGAAAGCATAGCTGGAACGTGGTGAGACTGAAAAAGTAATAACGCATTTGCGGCGTTGGAACAGGAGGGCATATGAATTATTTCGAGGAAAAAAACGGCGCTTTAATTTTCCGTGAAAACGGAGAAACGGTAAAGGTTGAAGGCTGGGTAGAGGACAGCCTCAGGGTGCGGGGAGGGATTCTCGCCGATATTTCGGAGGAAAGCATTGCGCTTCTTCCATCTCCTCTCCTTGAGCCGACGATAGAGATTGAGGAGCGGCGTGCCAGCATTACCAACGGTAAAATCAGGGCGGTACTGGAAGTTCAGACTTGGGGAAACGCATTGCAGATTACCTTTTTGAATCAGAAAAACGAAGTGCTCCTTAAGGAGATTTCCGATGGAGGAGCGCTTTGCAAAAGAGCCCGCCATTACAAGACGCTGCCCGGAGGAGATTTCCGCCTGAAAGCATCCTTTGAGTCCAATCCTGAGGAAAAGATTTACGGCATGGGGCAGTATCAGCAGGAAAAGATGAATTTGAAGGGCTGTAATCTGGAGCTGGCGCACAGAAATTCCCAGGCCAGCGTTCCTTTTTATGTTTCCAGTCTGGGGTACGGCTTTCTGTGGCACAATGCAGCCATCGGCGAGGTGCATTTCGGCTTAAATACCACGGAGTGGGTGGCGGAGAGCACAAGGCAGCTGGATTACTGGATTACCGCGGGGGATACGCCGGCGGAAATTGAGGAAAATTATGCAGAGGCCGTAGGCAAAGCGCCGATGATGCCGGAGTATGGTCTGGGCTTCTGGCAATGCAAGCTGCGTTATTACAATCAGGAGCAGGTTATCAGAATCGCGGAGGAGTATAAAAAGAGGGAGATTCCCCTGGACGTTCTGGTGATTGACTATTTTCACTGGCCCAGGTGCGGGGATTACCGGTTTGACGAGGAGTATTTCCCTAATCCGAAAAAGATGGTGGAGCGGCTTCACGAGCTGGGAATCGAAACCATGGTTTCCATTTGGCCCCAGGTGGATACCCGGAGTGAAAATTATGAGGAGATGAAGCAGCAGGGACTTCTGGTAAAAATTAATTCCGGGATTGACGTGCAGATGCTTTTTGACGGCAACAATGTATTTATGGACGCTACCAACCCCAGGACGCGGGAATATGTGTGGGGAAAGATAAAGAAAAATTATGCGGACCTTGGCGTCAATGCTTTCTGGCTGGACGAGGCGGAGCCGGAGTTTGCCACTTATGATTTTGACAATTACCGTTACTATGCGGGACCGGTTGCGGAAAAGGGAAATATTTATCCCAGAGAATACGCAAGGCTGTTCTACGAGGGGCAAAGGGCAAACGGCCAGAAGGAGATTGTAAATCTTATCAGATGCGCATGGGTGGGAAGCCAGAAATACGGTGCGCTGGTGTGGTCGGGAGATATTTTTTCCTCCTATGAGGATTTGCGGAAGCAGATTTGCGCAGGACTCCACATGGGACTTGCCGGAATCCCATGGTGGACTACCGATATCGGCGGCTTCCACGGCGGCGTGACGGAGGATGAAGGGTTCAGGGAGCTGCTTATCAGGTGGTTCCAGTTTGGAACCTTCTGCCCGGTAATGCGGATTCACGGCAGCAGGCTTCCCTTTACCCCGATTGTCAACAAGGCCGGAGAGGTGCGGGAAAAGACCGGAGCGGACAATGAAATCTGGAGTTTCGGGGAAGAGGCTTATCCTGTCCTTAGGAAGTTCATAGGTATCAGGGAGCGCATGAGGGATTATACCAGAGAGCTTATGCGTCAGGCCCATGAAAAGGGAAGCCCGGTTATGAGAACCCTGTTCTATGAGTTCCCGGAGGACAGCGCCTGCTGGGATATCACGGATTCCTATATGTTCGGTTCGGATATTCTGGTGGCGCCTGTGGTTTATGAAGGGGCGAGAAGCAGGAAGGTCTATCTGCCAAAAGGCGCAGAGTGGGTACAGGCCGGAAGCGGAAGGCGCTATGAGGGCGGACAGAGTTATGAGATTGACGCGCCGATTGAAACCTTGCCGGTGTTTTTGAGGGATGGAAGGCAGGAGTATCTCGTGGAAATGTTATAGACGAGGAGGCAGATGATGCCCTCTGAACTGTGCGGTGGCAGGCTAAAATAAATAGAAAATGATTGCTTTCCGGCTATGTTTCAAATTGCAATTTTTTTAAAATGTATGTCAAATTATTTTAAGGAGTTGTGTAGTTCCTGAAAACATGTTTGTGAATAGCCAACGGTCATTTTATGATGAAACAAATTAAGGGAATCCATGGAGGCGGTATTTTATGGGATGGAAGGATATGACAAAAGAGCAAAAGAAAAGATTCTGGGCGGTAGTCGCCACGGGTATAATCGGAACAATCATAATTCGTCTGGTTCCCACAGCCTGCCGCATGCTTTCCCTGATAATAAATAACATTTTGCACTAAAACAATGAACCAATTTAAGCAAATTAAAGGACGAGACAATAGTAGCTTCCGCAGGCCGGGAGCCAGCTCGCAGGATTTTGATTGTCCTTAAGGACAATCAAAATCCTGCGAGCGTCCCCCTTTGCACGCGAAGTAAAGTCTCAATCTATCCCGGCAAAACGTTTTCATAATCCTGCATATCATGATAAATAGCATCTATATATACCTTATCATTTTCCATTCTGTAAAGCATAAAATATTTGTGGTGCTTAAATTGAATCGCCCGGTATCCCAGTGCGCGCAGGCCGGAGTCATCACACAACTTCAGGCTGCCAGCCACATGAGAGAGCCTGATTCTGGTATTTTCCGCATCTTCCAGAACACTTAACGCCGCCTGTTCGTTCCCGAATTCGGACAGGATAGAATCTATGATATGGTCAAGCTGTAATTTTGCCGGGGCGGTCAGGATAACTTCATAATCCATATTTTGCCTTGATTTCTGCAATCGCCTGCCCCATGTCCTGACACTTTCCCTCAGCCGCTTGTCGCCGGGAAACAGCCAGGTCTTTGTAGATATCCTCCCTGCTTTTTAACGGAAACGGACATCCTGCGTCACGCCGCTGGAGAAGTTTCCTGGCAAAATTCTGAACCTCTGCCAGGTCAGCCTCCGGCATGACTTTTATCATAGAAATCGTATTTTCCAACATCGTCATGGTATTATTCCTTCCTGACCGGTTGTGATTTGTCTTTATCTATGCCCATATTATAGCATTTTATCTCTCGGATAGGAACCTTTTGCTGTTTGTTTATGAACTTTTTACAATTCGCCGGGCAAGAGGGAGCGCGGCGACGAAGGACAATCAAAATCCTGTGAGCGTCCCCCTTTGCTACCCCCCTCTTAATCTTCCTCCCCGTCGTCCGCCACAGGCAGCGAGAAAATAAACTCCGTCCCAACCCCTTCCGTGCTGATGACATTGATATGCTCTCCATGGGCATGTATAATTTCTTTCGTGATGGACAGACCAAGGCCTGTCCCTTTTTTGTCCTTGCCGCGGGATAAATCGGATTTATAAAACCTGTCCCAGATAAGCTTTAAGTCGTCCTTCGGGATACCGATTCCGCTGTCCTTCACAGAAATAAAAACCTTGTTGTGCTTTTCCGTGGTTTCAATCTTAATGATAGAGTCAAAGTGGCTGAACTTAATTGCATTGTCCAGAAGGTTATAGAGCACCTGCTGGATTTTGCCAATATCTGCGTTTACATAGAGCTCGTCGCCGGTCAAAATCAGCTCTATGGCCATGGTCTTGCTTTTACAGGTTCCCTCAAAGGAGGCCGCGGTGTCCCTGATAACGCGGTTAATGTCAAAAATACTTTTGTCAAGCAGCATTCCCTTTGTATTTAAATTATTTAATGTCAGAAGGCTGTTGGTGAGCTTAATCAGCCGCTCCGTTTCGTTTAATACGATAGTCACGTATTTTTCATAAAGCTCGGCAGGGATGGTTCCGTCCAGCATGGCCTCCAGGTATCCTTTGATGGAGGTGAGGGGAGAGCGGAAATCGTGGGAAACGTTTGCCACGAATTTTTTCTGGTCGTCCTCGGAACGGGCAATCTCGTTTGCCATGTAGGAGAGGGTTGCGCCGAGGTAGCCGATTTCGTCCTCGCTTTCTATCTGAAATTCATAATGCATGTTTCCCGAGGCATATTGCTCCGTGGCCTCGGTAATCTTGCGCAGAGGCAGGTATACCATTTCCGTAAAAAAGATAAGGATAATCATGGAAAGCAGGAACAGGATAATCAGCATCAGATAGGAAATGTTCAAAAGGCTGTTGCAGGAGGCGGCAATGTTGCTTAAGGGATAGTGAATCACCACATATCCTTTCACTTTATAATTGGAAGTGATGGGGGCAAACACGCTGAGCTGGTCTTCCGCAAAGCTGTCAAAAAAGGTTCCCGTGGTATAGTAGGAATTTTCCGTGCCGGTAGGGTCGAAGCCCTCGATTACGGTTTCATTTTCCACGTCAACAGGCGCTTTGGAGTCCAAAACCATCCGGCCGGATGGGTTGATAATCCACAGGGTGGCGGAAAGGTAGGTGTCCAGAGCGTCCAGTTGCTTTTTTACCGTGTCCAGCGAGGTTTCATTATTGTATAAGTCGGAAGCGTAGGTATTGGCAATTAAGGTTGCCTCCCGGTACAGGGCTTCCGCGCGCTCCCGCTTTAGCTGCTCCATGGTCATATTGCTTACAAAGGTGGCGACTATGATAAAACCGAAGAAGCCGAAAATCAGGTAAGCAAGCAGAAATTTCAGGTAGAGGGTTTTTCTCATCGTGTTACCTCAAACTTATAGCCGATGCCCCATATGGTGGCAATCCGCCAGCCCGGATGGTCGTCTATTTTTTCACGGAGGCGTTTAATATGCACATCCACGGTTCTGGTGTCTCCGATATATCCGTAGCCCCATATCTGGTCCAGGAGCTGCTCCCTTGTAAACACATGGTTGGGCGAGGCGGCGAGGAAATATAAAAGCTCCAGCTCCTTGGGCGGCATCTCCACGGTTTTCCCCCGATAGATGACAGAGTAATTCGTGCGGTTTACAACAAGGTCGGGATATTCCACACATTCCACATCCGGCGCCTTTGCGGCGGCGGGAGCCGGCTTGTATCTGCGGAGCACAGCCTTTACCCTTGCCACCAGCTCCTTGGAGTCGAAAGGCTTTTCCATGTAATCGTCGGCGCCTAATTCCAGCCCCAGCACCTTGTCGAAAATTTCTCCCTTGGCGGAGAGCATAATGATGGGGGTGGAGGATTTCGCGCGGATTTCCCGGCATACCTGATAGCCGTCGATACCGGGCAGCATCAAATCCAGCAGAATTAAGTTGGGCGCAAAGGAATCCGCAAGGAGCAGCGCGCTTTCCCCGTCGCCGGCAATCTTGGTTTCGAAGCACTCCTTTGTGAGATACAGGGAAATTAATTCCGCAATGTTGTTGTCGTCGTCTACAATTAATATTTTTTGTCTGTTTACCATAATTTTCTCCGTTGACTTCTGCGGCTACTCTTTGAAAGTGACAATCGTAACGCCGCTGTCCCCCTCCCCGAACTCGCCGAGGCGGTAGGATTTCACGTATTTGATTTTCTTTAAATGATTTTGGACTGCGCTCCTGAGTGCTCCGGTGCCCTTGCCGTGCACCACCCGAACGTTTGGAAGGTGGGCTAAATAAGCGTCGTCCAGATATTTGTCAAGCTCCACTAACGCCTCGTCCACGGTGCGTCCAAGGAGATTGATTTCAGGAGAAATCGACATGGACTTTGACATTTTGGTTTTGCCAAGGTGGCCAGAACGGCTTTTCTGCAGAGCGGAAATTCCGGGAGGAGTCTCGTCCGCAATCCGCACCAAATCCCTGACATTCGTCTGGGAGCGCATAATTCCGCACTGTACAAAAAGATTCCCTTTATGGTCGGGAAGGCTGCTCACGGTTCCCGTAAGCCCCATGGTGACAATCTTCACACTGTCGCCGATTTTGAGCTGTTCCGGTTTCAGCTTCCCGCCCGTTTCACCGGCGGGATTTTTTATCGTCAGTTTTTCGTTTTTCTTTCCGATTTCACCCCGGAGCCGCTCTCTTGTCTTTTCCAAATCTTTAAGGGAAGCGCCGGGGCCGGCCTTTTGATAAACGCGGATGGTCTCGTCGGCAAAATCCTTGGCGTCCTGCAGAATCTGTCTGGCCTGCTCGTTGGCATCCCGCAGAATGCGGTCTTTGTTTTTGTCTATTTTTTCATTCTTTGCCTGCAGCTTTTCCTTTAAGGCTTTGATTTCCTCTTTGTAGGAGGCAATCTCCAGACGCTCGTTTTCAATGGTTACCCGGCTGTTCTCAAGGTCGGTGAGCAGGTCCTCAAAGCTCTTGTCCGCGGTGGTAATCTGCCCTCTGGCGGCTTCAATGATATAATCCGGAAGCCCTAACTTGGAGGAAATGGCAAAGGCGTTGCTCTTTCCGGGGATTCCGATAAGGAGCCGGTAGGTGGGGGCTAAGGTCTCCACGTTAAACTCGCAGCAGGCGTTTTCCACAAAGGAAGTGGAAAGGGCATACACCTTAAGCTCGCTGTAGTGGGTGGTTGCCATGGTGCGGATGCCTCTGGTGTGGAGGTGGTCCAAAATGGCAATGGCCAGCGCGGCGCCCTCTGTAGGGTCGGTGCCGGCGCCCAGCTCGTCAAAAAGGCACAGGGAGTTTTCGTCCGCATTTTTCAATATGGAGACAATACTGGTCATATGGGAGGAAAAGGTACTGAGGCTCTGCTCGATGCTCTGTTCGTCGCCGATATCCGCAAAAACTTCCGTAAACAGGGAAAGCTCGGAACGGTCAAGGACCGGAATGTGAAGCCCGGCCTGCCCCATCAGGGTAAAAAGCCCCACCGTCTTTAAGGAAACGGTTTTGCCGCCGGTGTTGGGGCCGGTGACAACCAAAAGGTCAAAGTCCTTTCCCAGATGAATGTCAATGGGAACCACCTTTTTAGGAGGCAGCAGAGGATGGCGTCCCTTTCGGATATTGATATAATGCTCCTCGTTAAAGATGGGCATGGTCGCATTTTCCTCCATGGCAAGAGAGGCTTTTGCAAATATAAAGTCCAGAGCGGTCATTGCCCGCTGGTTTTCTCTGATTTCATGGATATGCTCGCCGGCTTTTCCGCTTAAGGAAGCCAGAACTGCCTCGATTTCCTCCTTTTCCCTGATGGCAAGCTCCCGCAGCTGATTGTTCAGATTCACAATGGCGGCAGGCTCGATAAAAAAGGTGGAGCCGGTGGAGGACTGGTCGTGAACCATGCCGGACACCTGATTTTTGTACTCCGCCTTTACGGGGATACAGTACCGGTTGTCGCGCATGGTGATGACGGCGTCCTGCAGATAGCTTCTATAAGAGCCGTTTACCATGGAATTTAACTGGGAATGGATTTTGTCGCCGGTCTGGGCAATGGAGCGTCTCACATGCTTTAAGCCCGGACTTGCGTCGTCGGCAATTTCATCCTCGGAAAGGATACAGTGGCTGATTTCCTTAGCGAGGGCGGTCAGAGGCTCCAGCGTCTGGAAGTAGCCGGTCAGGGAGGTTTCCGCTTCTTCCCCCCGTGCGCCTTTTCCATAGGCTTTTATTCTGCTCACGTTGTCTAAGAGCCCGGCGATTTTTAAGAGCTCGGAAGCGGACAGGGAGCTGCCGATTTCCAGACTGCGCAGGGAATAAGAGACGTCCCTGTTGCCGCCAAAGGAAGTGGAGCCTTTGGCAAAAAGCATGGAAAGCGCGTCCGAAGTTTCCTGCTGGGCAATGGTGATGTCGGACAGGTTATCAAAAGGCTTTAAATCCCTGCAAAGGGCTCTTCCCGGCTCGGAGGTGGCCTTTGCGGTTAATAAATCGATTATTTTTGTATATTCCAATGTGCGTAAAGCTTTTTCATTCATAAATTTTCTCCCTGTCCCCACGGCAAGGCGGGGACATTCCGTCCACAGTAAGGCAGCGCCATGCAATCCGGCGCATGAAAATGTAACGTTATGCTTATTATACATAATTCTGTGGGAATTGAAAACCTTTTCGAAGCCGAAATCTCTGCGGCAGGACAAAGAAAGAGCGGGAAATGATTGCGGAAGGAAGGCGTTATTCGGCTTCCGTGTATCGGATAATATCTCCCGGGGTACACTCCAATACAAAGCAGATACGTGCAAGAACATCCGCATCGATTTTTTCCACATGCCCTCCGTACCATTTGTCAACGACTTCAAAGCGGGCGTTAATGGCTCTTGCCAACATGTTTCTGTTAATACATTTTTCGTCCATGAAGGTTTTGATATCAATCGTAATTTTGTCATACTGATTCATTGTATATAATTCATTTTTCATAGTTAACCACCCTCTATATACATACTATATGAAAAGTAATTGCTTGACGAATCCCATTCATATAGTTACTATATAAACAGTAATAATTCGGCGGAAAAACTGCGCGAATCGATATAAACGGGAAGTATGAAAGAGAAAATAAAATGCTTTTAACAGTTTTAAGCTGGTTGTATATGTTTACAGTCTGCACACTAATTGGAACAGGAATCCTGAGCCTGTTCAAAAACAGATATTTTACCTTAATTTATTACCTGATTGCGGGAGTAATAACCGTTACCGTCTATACAGAATTTTTCAGTATTTTTGCAAAGACGGGAATGTTTGCTCACATACTGCTTCTGGGAGCGGCGCTTTTGGCGGGGGTCAGGAACAAAAACAGGCTTGGGGTGCTGTGGCGGAAATACCGTCCCGTGGTATGCTCATGGGAAGGATTTTTTTACTGCTGCTTTATTTTGCTGATTGCCTTTTTTACATCCAGAGGCGAATTCCACACGGATACCAACATTTACCATGCTGCGGCAATACGAATCTATGAGGAGTACGGGCTGATTAAGGGACTTGGCAATCTGCAGCTTCACTATGCCTATAACAGCTCTTATCTGGCTTTTGCGGCTATTTTCAGTCTGGGCTGGCTGCCCGGCCCGGCGCTGCATACCACCACCGGCTTTCTGGAGGCGGCGATGTGCCTGTACGCTTTCCATGGACTTAAGGATTTTCGCCGGCATGGGAACCATGTTACAGATATGATGAGAATTGGCATCCTGTTTTATACACTGGTGAATGTGACACGCAGTATGTCACCTGCCACGGACTATGCCGCCATGTTCTTTGTATTGTTTGTGATTATCGCATGGTGTGAAAATCTGCTGGAGGGGGATTCCGATATCGTCCTGTATTCGCTGCTGGCCGTTGCGGCAGTCTATACCGCCACGCTGAAATTTTCGGCGGGGCTTCTTGTGCTGATTGCGCTCTGGCCGGCATTTAGCCTTATCAGGGACAAAAGATGGAAAGAAATTGTAGCTTATCTTTTCTGCGGGTGCCTGGTTTTGTGTCCCTTTCTAATCAGAAATTATCTGATTTCCGGCTGGCTCCTTTATCCTTTTAACGGCATCGACCTTTTTGCCCCGGAATGGAAAATACCGGAGGAATATCTGGTGCATGACGCCAGTCAGATTAAGGTATGGGGGCGGTGCCTTTACGATGTGGCAAAGGCGGACATGCCGGTAAGAGAGTGGCTTCCGGTTTGGTGGGAAAATCAGTTCCGCTATGAAAAGATGTTTCTGGGCGCGGTGATTTTAAGCGCGTTACTGGAGCTTTTGATGTTTATGGTCAAAGTGATGAGAAAGCAGAAAATACGGCCGGAGCTTGGGGTACTCTGGCTTGCTATATGGGGAAGCCTTGGGGTGTGGTTTTTCATGGCGCCTTTTATCAGATACGGCCTCGGGTTTTTGCTTGCCGTAATTATGATTGCGGTTGGGGAGTATTTGAGCGGGGAAAAGAAGGGTCTTTACGGGATTGTAACAGGGAGCCTTCTGTTCTGCATCGTGGTTTCGGTGAGCTCTTACTGGGACCAGTACATCACAGACGCCGGTGTGTTTGTGAAACAGACGATAAGAGAGCCTTATTATATTGTGCAAAAGGATTATGAAAAGGGGAACATGGTGAGCTGTGAGATAAACGGAAATATTATCTGGTATTCCGCGGGGGAGGAGATTAACAGCTACCATGTTTTCCCGGGGACATGCTATGAGTCTATGTTAGAGAGAAGCACGCTGATTGGGGATGAGATTAGGGACGGGTTCCGGGCGAAGTAATGCAGGGAAAAGAGGGGGATTGCAATTCTTGCTGTCGGCGAATAAACAGGTATGGAAAAGGCACAGAGGAATCTGTGCCTTAATTCAGACTAAACGACCGCTTCTATCAGCAATTTTTCGCCGACCATAATTTCATGGACGCCGACCTGTTTATTTTTATTAAAATTAAAACTTAACATATAGCCTGTATTTTGGTGGTAATCGTCCAGATACTGAACCAGCTGCCGCTCGCCTCTTTTATTGTATTCATTGCCATGCCATATTTTCATTTCAATGATGAACTGTTCTCCGTGATAATCAACGATAACATCTGTCCGGCGCTGGTCTCTGGTTTGTGCCTCTACATAATAATTTCCCGCTCCGTTGATAATAGGGCGCAGATATAAAAGAAAAAACCTTCTGCCGACAGTTTCTATAAAAGAATCGCTGCTGTCGCCATATAACTCGTGAAAGTGTTCTGTAAATTTTTCAAGAATATGCCGCATATTGAGGCGTCCGTCAGAGATAAACTGATTTTTATCCCGTTGCGAGACCTTATAAATTTCAAGATTCTGCATATCCGATGAAGACAGATAAAAATTGTACAGCCGCATTTCAAAGATACGGTTGGCTATTTGCACCGTGCCATTTTGATTTTTTATGAATCCGAACATGGTTGCCATATCAAGTGAAGGCTCGTCTGCGTTATAAGTAATATCCGCACCTGTGAAAAGCAGAGTTTTCAGCATACTGTTCAATTCAGGATAATCTGCCAGTTTTCCTATGAGGGAATCAAACAGCGTATTTTTTTCTGTCAGAAGCATGCGCTCTGCCTTAAGAAAGCCTGCCCGTGTCCAGGCTGATAACTTACTGTCAGAGATTTCGGCGTCGGCAATATCTTCATCTATCAGCTTGCAGAAAGCTGATACCAGATAAGGGTAGCCGGAGGTATCGCTATAGATGAGCTCTGCCATTTCGCGGATATTCATGCCGGTCAGATGTTCCGTCTCGTACTCTTTCAGCATACCTTCAATGTCGCTTTTGGTAAAACTCATGTCCACTTTAAATTTGGTGGCAATGTTCCAGGGGCTGTTCATTGTATGTTCTTCGTCCTGGCGTATTTTCCTTTTCAGATTTTTAACATCATATACGCCGGCGAGAATCACCGACTGAAAGGTAATTGTGCCAATGGCTTCTCTTTCCAGATAATAGTTCCGAAGCTGGGAAAGAAAATCAAGAAATACCTGATTGTTTGAAGCGCTGTCTGCCTCGTCAATCATGAGCACCACCGGTTTGGAAGAAAATTTACAAAACTGGAGCAGCAGCAGAAAAAGTCTGCGCAGGTCAAAGCTTTCTTCGCTGGTTTCAGATATCTTACAGAGCGTTTGAAAAGCCGGGTTTTCCTGCGGCACATTTGCATTAAAAAGCTTAGCGCTTCTTAAAAAACCGGATGCAAATGCATGGGAAAATGTATTTTCATTTTTGTAAGAGGCGCTTCCAAGTGACTGGAAATCCATTTTGACTACAAAATAGCTGTCCGCAAGGGCATTAGACAATGCGTGCAGCGTGGTTGTCTTTCCGTATTGTCTTGCCTTATTGATTGTGAAATAGGCTCCTTCGTCAATAAGCAGTCTGATTTCCTTTAAACGTCCGCTTATGTCAACCATATAATGTTTCTCGGGAACGCACAGCCCGGTGATATTAAATCGTTTCTTCATTGATTTTCCCCTGATAGTTAAAGTACCTTTTTTTAAGTTTATCATGCAAAAGGAATCACAACAACCGTCTTTCAAAAATTTTCGGTTTATGATTTACTTTTCGAAGGGAAGGCTGTAATAATAGTTGGAAAGACCGCCGAGTTTTGGTACAATAATAAATAATTCCCGGGGAAAGGAAAGTAAATTTATGCCAAAGGAATTTAACGTGACGGCAGTATGTATGCCGGAAATACATTATATGGTGAACATTGACGAGCGTCTGCGCAAGGTGAAGGCTATGGTTGACGCCGGAAAATATTTTACAATCAACAGGGCAAGGCAATACGGGAAAACCACCACTCTGATGGCGCTGGAGAATTATCTGCAGGGAGGCTTTACGATGAAACCTCCGGATACCCGTTTCTTGTTTCCAGACTGTGTCAGCTGATGGATGAAAAGGTCAGCAGGGAAAAGGGAGGAAAATCCGAAGCGTGGACGCCTGACGGCTTTGAGGAAGCGGAGAAGATGCTTTTGTCAGAAAAAAATACCCTGTTTGAATCCCTGATTGGCAAGGTAATCAATTATCCCGAGCTGGATAAAATGTTACGGGAGCATATTTTTAACGGAAAGGGAACCGCCTATGTGGCGTCTAATCCGATGATTGATTTGGCGGCAATGTTCGGGATTATAAAAAAGGCAAACGGACTGGCGGTTCCGGCCAACAGGATTTTTGATACGCTTTTATCTGACTATTATCTGTCCATGAGCAAGATGACGGATGTGGAAATCTGCGCTGCAGCTTTGGAGGATAAAAACCGCTTCATAGATGGCGGGAGGCTGAATATGCAGCTTGTCATGGAAAGGTTTGTGGAGCATTTCACGGACTTGTACGGGCATTTAGGGGAGAAATTCATCGAGGAAGAGGGCAGGAAATATTTTCTTCTTTATTTAAAACCCATTATCAACGGTACGGGAAACTATTCTATGGAAGCTGTTACGAGGAGCCAGTCCCGCACGGATTTAATGGTTTATTACGGGGGAGAAAAGATTTTAATTGAAGCTGTGGTTTAAAAAGGGTGGCCGTAAGGCCGCACATGTAGCGCAGGAAAGGAAACAAAAGTGACAGGATTTTGGGAAAAGTATAGAAAGCAGCTGTTCTGGCTGATAATAGCAGCCTCTTTTTTTATGATTTACGCATACAATTTTCTGACCCCTTACTGGTCGGACGATTACGCCTATCTTATGGACGTGTCAAAGGCGGACAGTCTGGGCGCGCTGGTGAAGCAGCAATATGGGGAATATCTCTCAAACAGCGGAAGGGTGATAGGGCAGTTTAATGTGCGGCTGTCTTTGTCGGTGAGTAAGCAGGTGTTTAACCTTGTGAACAGCCTTATGTTCATAGCGCTGATTCTTCTGATGTACGCAAATATCCGGCGCAAAAGAAAATATGATATATTTGTGCTTCTGCTTGTGATTACTTTTTTGTGGAGGTTTGCGGTGAGTTTCGGACAGACCATGCTCTGGATATGCGGCGCATGCAATTATTTGTGGGGAAGCGTTTTTATTCTGGGCTTTGTCACCTTTTACCGGTATTTTCTGGGAAAGGCGGATAAGGTAAAGCATGGGATTTTGCTGGCGGCGGCTGCATTCTTTTTCGGCATATTGGCCGGGTGGTGCAATGAGAACAGCTCCGGCGGCGGTTTTCTGCTGGTTTTGATATTTGGGCTTAACTTCTGGCAGAGCAGGAAAAAGAGAGGGCAAAGAAGCATATATCCCTTTATGATTTCCGGGCTTTGCGGTATGTGTGTGGGACTGCTCGGCATGGTATCCGCCCCCGGCGTGCGGAAGCGGAGCGCAACCATGTCGGAGGGAGAGTACACGGGGCTTGTGGGGCTTTTGTCGCGAACTTACAAAATCACTATGAATCTGGAGGAGCTGTTTTTTACGGTGATTGTGATTACTGCCATAGTGGTGGTGTTTCTGGTTCTGCAGAGAAAGCTGCAGAGATGGCAGCAGATTCGAAACAACGAGACGGTCATATTCCTGTTGGCGGCTGTGGCTACGGGCTACGCGCTGGCGCTGGCGCCGACTCCTATGAACAGAGCCTTTTTCGGAGCAGGCGTCTTTTTGTTTATCGCCTGTATTCAGGGAATTGTGGACGTGGCGGACCAGGAGCAGGTGATTAAAGCCGCCAAATACGGTCTGGTCAGCGTATTGTGTCTGTGGCTTGTGTTTACCTATCTGGATAATCTGGTGAACCTTGCGAGGATTTACAGGGAAGAAAATGAGAGAATCGAACTGATTCTGGCGGATAAAAACGACCCGGAGGGGGACGGGATTGTGGTGGTGCCTCAGCTTCGGAAAGAATTTGAAACGATTTTCAGTACGGCTCACGAGTCCGATATGACGGATGATAAGGACTACTGGATTAACCGTTTTTATGAGATTTATTATGACGTGGGAAATATCACGGCAATTCCCCGGGAAGAATGGGACGAGCGGTATGGAGATTAAATTACCGGAGAGCGCAAAGCCGGCGGGGGAAGGCGGCTTTGCGTCAGCTTGGGCGGAGGCGGAAAAGCGAAGAAGTCTGATGGCGGTTGCGGCGGAGGAGAAAGCTGTGCCGGGGCTAACGGTTTCGCCCTGCAATTTGTGTCCCAGGGAATGCAATGTCATACGCAGGCAAGGTAAGCTTGGCTTTTGTCGTTCGGATGAGCGGATTTTTGTGGCAAGGGCGGCGCTGCATATGTGGGAGGAGCCCTGTATTTCCGGGGAAAGAGGTTCCGGGACTGTATTTTTTTCGGGCTGTAATCTGCGGTGCGTCTACTGCCAGAATTATGAGATTGCCGCCGGACGAAAGGGAAAGCCTGTTTCGGTGGAGCGTCTTGCGGAGATTTTTCTGGAGCTGCAAAGGAAGGGAGCGGAGAACATCAATCTGGTTACCCCCGACCATCATGCGCTTCAGGTGATGGAGGCCGTGGTGAGGGCAAAGGCCGGAGGGCTTGTAATTCCCGTTGTCTATAACGGAAGCGGCTATGAAAAGAGGGAGGCAATCAGGGCGCTCGCAGGAGTTGTGGATATTTTTCTCACGGACTTTAAGTATATGGATGAAAAGCTTGCGGAAAGGTATTCCTCCGCGCCGGACTATCCTTTTGTGGCGAAGGCCGCTCTTGCGGAGATGGTTGAGGGGGCGGGAGAGCCTTGTTTTGACGAGCGGGGAATGATGCGGCGGGGCGTGATTGTAAGGCACCTGCTTCTGCCCGGCCACAAACAAAACGCCAGGGATGTTATCAGATATGTCCATGAAACTTACGGCAATAAAGTGTATTTGAGCCTGATGAATCAGTATACGCCCTTTGAGCGGCTTAAGGAAATTTTCCCGGAAAGATGCACAAAAGGAGGCGATTACAGGGAGCTTTGCCGGAAGGTCACCAAAAGAGAATATGAATCGGTGGTGGATTATGCCCTTTTGCTGGGAGTGGAAAACGCTTTTATCCAGGAGGGCGATACGGCAAAGGAGAGCTTTATCCCGGCCTTTGACGGGGAAGGGGTCCGGGTCTGACGCCTGCGGGGCATGAAATTAATTTCGGCTTCCGGCGCAGGCATTTCATGCCTGAGGGCCGGTTTCAGGCTCTGTTTTTCCGGTACTGCTGTGCTGTGCAGCCGGTTATTTTTTTAAAGGATTTATTAAAAAAGCGATAGTCGGTATAGCCCACCAATGCGCTGATTTCAGTGATGGAAAGGCCGGTGCCGGTGAGTAGCTCGCAGGCTTTGTCAATTCGGATATGCTGCAGATATTCCACCACACTGGAGCCGGTGGCCTGCCTGAACAGGCTTGAAAGATAGCTTTTGCTCAGGAAAAAGTTGTTGGAAAGCTCCTCTATGGTTATCTTCTGCGAATAATTTTCCCGCAGATACTGGATACAGTCGGAAATCAACTGGCGGCGGTATCTGAAAACCGTATTTTCCGCCTGAGTATGGTTAATCTTATAAAATCTGTGGATTTTCAGAAGCAGCTCGCAGAGGGAAAGGCGCAGGATATCCATATAATTAAGCTCCTCGGAGGTAAACTCCATATACATTTTTTCATAAAGCTGTTCGATTTCCGTGCGCATGGAGCCGGAGAGCCTTAAATCCGGCGTGTAGATAATTTCCTCCTCATAGAGGGATTTATACAGCATAATATCCGTCAGCTCCGTTAAAATGGAGAGGCGGATGTTGATGGTATCGATAAACTGCGGCAGGAAGCACAGGTTGTACACCACCAGATGCTCGGAGTTATTCTGGTCTGTGGGATAAAAGCAATGTGGCATTCGGGAGTTGATGATATACAGGTCGCCCTTGGACACGGGATAGGTGGTATCGTTGTAGACATGGTAGCCTTTTCCGTCGCAGACATAGGCGATTTCAATGAAATCATGGGTGTGCAGATTGAGGTCCGCAAAGTTGGTGTGATAGTATTTGCCGATAAAAAACGGCAGATTTTTTTTCGGAAAAATTTCGTCCGGCGTCATGTTACGGAGTTCCATGTAAATTCCCCTTCTCGGTGTAAATGCTGCGCCTGTTTTCAGACGCGGCGCGGACATATCCCGCGCTTTTATAGTAAATTATATCGGCAAAGGGGAAGTTGTCAAGGGACGGTATGGGAGAACAGAAAATCAATGTTTATATTCTTTTAACATTTTTCTTTTATATTTTATTATTTTTGGCTTTGTATTTTATGCGGCGCATGTTATAATTTTTTTATCTAAAATTTCTTAAATCATATTGGAAATTCTGTAACGTTGACGGCTGAATGCCGATTTTGTCAGGGCTTGTTTGCCTGTATTTCCAGTAAAAATTTTATTGAATCAAACGGGAACGGAGGAAGAATGGGAAAGAAGAATAATGTTATGTGCGACTATTTGGGGAAGCCGGAAAAATTTGCCGACTTTATTAACGGGAGCCTGTATGAGGGAAAGCAGGTGGTGAAGCCTGACGGTGTAAAGGTCAGTCCGACAGTGTATGCAAAGGAGGAAAGAGTCCGGGATATTTTAAGGATGGTTTACAGAGAAGAGAATTATGTCCTTATCGGCGTGGAAAATCAGAATTCGGTTCATTACGCTATGCCCGTAAGATGTATGGAGTATGACGCTCTGGAATATAAAACACAGCTCAAAGAGTTGAGGGAACATAATGAACGGACAAGGAAAGGGGGCGTTATGAACGGGGCCGAGTTCCTTTCGGGAATGAAAAAAGAAGACAGGTTACACCCGGTGGTGACAATCGTATTTTATCATGGCGAGGAGGAATATGATGGTTGCAGAAATCTTCACGATATGTTAAACTTTGGAAAAGAGAACGAAATATTCAAACAATATATTACAAATTATCATATCAATCTTGTAACGCTGGAGGCACTTAGGGAGGAAAATTTCCGTACGGACGTCCGCGAGCTTATCGGCTTTATGAAAAGAAGAAGGAGTAAGGAGGAGCTTGAGGAATACTGCCGGGAGAATGAGGAACGAATACGGCAAATGGATGAAGATACATTTGATGCAGTCAGTGTAATGATTAACCGGCCGAGGTTTATAAAAAAGAAAGCTGTGTACAGAGAAGGAGGGAAAGTTAACATGTGTAAAGCAATGGATGACTGGGAAAAGGAGCTTTTGCAGGAGGGAATGGAGAAGGGAATAGAACGTGGAATTAAGGTAATGATACTTGATAATCTGGAAGAAGGAGTTTCGAAAGAGAAGATTTTGGGAAAATTACAAAAGCATTTTGGCATTGATTTGGACTCTGCAAAGGAGTGTTATGCCAGATATGCGGTGTGACGTCAACAGCACATAAAGATAGAAAGCGGCACAGCTTACAGGATGTGCCGCTTTTCCGGTATTTTCCGGTTAATACAGTATGTTTTAAATTTCCGTCACCACCGGGCTGACTAAAATCCCGCTTTCATGGAGCTGGTATTCGTAAGCCCATTCGGGACCGGTGGTTCTCCATGCGTTGGGGCCTATCCAGGTTTCCGTGTGGTTACAGTTGTGGAGGGTTCCAAAGCTGTTAATCCTGTTTCCAAACGCAGTAATTTCCAGGAGATGCTCACCGGCGGAAACATTCGGTATAGTAAGTTCATAAGGTGAAAGCGCAATGTTTCCACAATCTTTGCCGTCTAAAGCCACGCTCATAACGGGACAGCGGAACTGGGTAACGCTTACGTTCAGGCTGCAGTCCTTAGATACGGTGACAGGAACTTTGTAGGTAATGCTGGCGCCGTAGAAGGGGAGCCCCTGCGTGCAGATATCCCCGAAAGCAAGTCTTTGCACCGGAGGAGTGAGCATACAGCTGCGGCCGGCAACTTTTACGCCGAAATCCCCCAGAAGGTACATAGCCTCCACGTTAAATTTATTGTAGTAAGGCATCTCCGCAATCAGGATATTTTCACCCGGCTGTAAATCGGGCAGGGTGACTGTCTGGATGGAACGGTCCGTAAAGTAGCCGTTGATTTCGGAGGCCACTTCCTGTCCGTTCAGGTACAGTCTGGTTTTGTCCGCCTGTTCCAAGGCAAGTAAAGGCGCTTTGACTGCAATTTCAGAGTCGATGCGGAAGCGGAGAGAGAGCTTATGCCGGATTTCCTCGGCATCCGGGAACACCCAGGGCTGCGGGAAAGCGTCCATTCGAAGCTGATACCCCAGAATTTCCCGGAATTTATTGTCTATGCGAAGGACTTCGTCGGGGGCCTGCCAGTCTCCGTCGTCAAATTTTGCCTCTGCGATATCAAGAATCCTGACGTTGGGTTCTTCCAGCGAAATATCCATAAAATCAGGAAGAACAATCTGCGTCTCTGCTGCCGCGTCCCTGGCCGTTACAGGCACCTGAGAGGAAGCGGAGGCGTCTTCGGGAACCAGTAAATACAGCAGAGAGTCATGGTCATATACGGTTTCTTCTATAATCGTATTCCAGCCTGCATTGTTATCGGTGTCACCTGCCCTGTCCCCCGCACGGCAGTCTGTAGTGTTGCCTGCACCATAATTTTCACCACCGGCTGTGCCACCTGCCGCATCTTTCGTATGGCGGTAAGGAACTTCCCTGATTTCTCCGGTCATAGCGTCATAAAGCACAGGACGGTAAGCGCCGGAAAGCTTTATGGTAAGCTCCTCGCGCTGAGGAATATCAGGATTTGCCATTGGCCGGCAATGGGCAAGGAAGAGCCACTTATTGCCGTTGTCGTTTCTCATCTGATAAATCAGATTATCCGTCCGCACGCCGAGCTGGTTGTGAATGTCTACGGTTCTTGCGGGAAGGAGCGCGGAGAGCAGCAGATTTTCCGCAAATCCAATCTTCTCGCAGGTGTCCGCAAAGTCGGCGGCGTCGCTGCACGGAAGGGCGTCCACATGGGAAGGAATGGTTCCGGTAAAGATGACACGCCCGCCTTTTTTGCGGAAAGCCATAAGGCGCTTAAGGGTGCTTCTGCGGATGGTCACGCAGTTGGGAACCACAATCACGTCGTATTTCATTTTCCCTGTCATCAAATCGCCATCGGCGTCAAGGGCGTCATCCGGCGTCTGGTCCTTCCAGAGGGCTTCGGAAATAAAATCAAAATCAATGAGTCCGTAAAGAAGCCATTCCGTAAGCTTGTGGAAATTGTAGTCCATTTCCTGACGGATGCCGTCGGTCTGTTCTTTTGCGCCCCAGTAGAGCCAGTAGGATTCCACAGGGTGGATAACCCCGACTTTTACCTCGGGCGTTCCTCTGGTAAGGGCGGTGTTAAGGCGTCCAAAATAATCCTCTATCATAGAATATTTCCGGTACCAGGGAGACTGATAGCCGATGGCAGCGGGATAATCGCGCTTGGCTTCGCCTGCCATGGAGGTCCAGGTCAGGTGGTGCACTCTTATGGTAACGCCTAAGGCAGCCTGCCAGTCGCCTGCCAGCTTGTGGCCGCGGAAGTCAAAATTCCAGTTGGTAACTCCGTAGAGCTCGCTGAGCATGCCTTCATATCCAAACTGGTGAACCGCGCTCTGAGCCTGCTTGGCGGTGGTCAGCTCCCGCCAGTCGCAGAGCATGTCGATGCCGGGAAGGTCAAAGGAGCGGTAGGAGCGCATGGCTTCTCCCAAGGCGGCGGTCTGCGACATCAAGGTAGGTTCTTCCATCATATGTCCCGTCAGGGCAATGTTGTGCTTACGGCACCATCCGCCGATATTGTCCGCAAAGGCGGTAGCGAACCGCTCGCAGATATGGTCATGGTAATGGTAACGGTTTACGGAAACCGCGCCCTCGGGCAGCTCCCAGATACATTCGGGAAAGCTTTCAAAGAAGTTACAGTCGTAGGCATTTTCATAGGTCTCGGGGAAATCATCCGTAAAGGGAAGGATGACCTTTTTCTTTTCTTCCGCAAATCCAAGAGTCTGCTTGTGGCAGAACTGGGGCTCGTCCGTAAAAATCGCGGGAACCGTATCGCCGAAGCTCTCTCCCAGCTCCCGGTAATAGGCTTCATGGGTGAGCTCGATGAATCTGTCTATGGCTTTGGGATTTAAGGTGTCTACATAGGCCTGATTGTTGTACCAGGGGTCGTTCCCGGCAATTTCCCTGTATAAATACCAGATATCAGAGCCTTCCGGTTCCTTTGCGTCCGGGGCAAGGAGCTGATAGGAGGCCAGATATCCGTTTTTCAGCCTGACGGAGTACTTTGCCAGGAATTTGCGGTTGCCGCTGCTTACCGGCTGGGCGGAGGAACCGCCGTATTCGGATTTTACGTCTTCCTTTTCGGGAAGTTCTTCCGGTGAAAAGACAAGGAAGCGCATCCGGTAGTCGGGATTTTTGGTCACCAGTCCGCCCGCGGCGCCGGAGGGCCAGCGATCCTCGTCATAGAGCCATGTAATCATATCGAGGCTGTTTGATTTTTCATGGGAATAATGAACCATATCCATAAATTCTTTTCCCAGATAAGGGAGGTCCATACCGGTACGACAGTGAATGTGCGCGCCGCCCATTCCCATAGTGTGAAGGTCTTCCAGAGTATGGTCGATATCTTCTTTATTTACCTTGCAGTTCCAGGACCAGAAGGGCGCGCCCCTGTATTCGCTGGTGGGATTTTGAAACAGCTCCTTCGCAAGGGAGGGGCTGCCGTTTTTTTTGTAAAGCATTTGTAGCTTCTCCTTTCCAACGCATTGCTATAACATGCAGACCGTCGGCCGTCCTGTTACGCAATAGTTTTCTTATAATAAAGTCATTTGCCAATGATGTACACAGCATAGTGTAAAAATAAGAAAAAGAATATGCATTTTGTGTGATGAAAGTGGGGTGATTATTCTTTTTTTGTGCTTATTATATGAAGAAATGGAAATTTCTTCTGCAATAATCGGGAAATCCATCATAAATGATTGGATTGTCCATGGAGATTTTTTTGAATAATCTCTAAAATAATATTTATCTTACTTAAGTAAAGAGAAACGAAAAAGAAATGTAGATTTATTAAGGAGGAAAGCAATGAAAAAGAAAGTTTTAAGTGTTCTTATGGCAGCGGCAATGACGGTCGGACTGTTAGCCGGCTGCGGCGGCGGAAATGACAGCTCATCGGAAAGCGGCGGAAACGAAGCGGCGGCTCCCGCGGAAGATAACACGGAGGAAGCGGCGGCTCCGGCGGAGGACAGTTCCGGGGACGAGGCTCCCGCAGATGCGGCGGCGGACGGCGAATATAAGGAAGCAACCATCACTATGCTGGTGGATAAGGAAACAACCACGACAGGAATCGAAGCGGTTTGCGCTCTGGCAAAGGAAAAGCTGGGAATCACTGTGGAAATTGAAACCCGTGTGGGCGGCGGAGACGGCGACAATATTGTAAAGACCAGACTGGCGTCGGGAGATATGTCCGATATCTGTCTGTATAATTCAGGATGTAAGTTCTCTATCTTAAATCCTTCCGAATATTTCCTGGATTTGTCTGACCAGCCTTTCATAAGCAAGCTGGACGAGTCTTTCTTAAGCGCGGTAACGGTAGACGGAGTGGTTTACGGCGCGCCTGCCGGATTATGCAGCGGCGCGGGCGTTGTGCTTTATAATAAAGACTTATATGCAGAGTATAATCTGGAAGTGCCCCATACCTGGGCGGACTTTTTGAAGAACTGCGACGTACTTAAGGATGCGGGCGAGGTTGCGGTAATCGGAAGCTTTGCAGAGAGCTGGACCACACAGGTTATCTACCTTGGCGACCACTACAATGTTCAGGCGGAAAATCCTGATTTTGCAGCACAGTTTGAGGCCGGCGAAGCGAAATATGCATCAGACCCGGCAGGCTTAAAGAGCTGGCAGAAGGCTGCCGACCTTGCGCCTTATTATAATGAAGATTACACAGCCACTACCTACAATATCGCATGCGATATGCTGATAAACGGCGACGGAGCGCATTGGATTATCACCTCCGACGGTGTTTTGAATAACCTTTACAGCAACTACGGCGATGATGTAAATAAGATTGGAGCCTTTGGAGTTCCCGGAGACGACGCCAATAACCATGGGATTACCACATGGCCGGCAGGCGGCTTCTATGTAAATAAGACCAGCGAGCATGTGGACGACGTACTTCGCTTTTTGAATTTCTGGTTATCCGATGAGGCCATTGCAACTTATCTGGAAGTACAGCCTCCCGCAGGCCCGATAATTGTCAAGGGAATCAGCCTTCCTGACGACGCCTTTGACGCGGTGAAGGACGAGCAGGCATACATCGACGCCGGAAAAGCATGTACGGCGCTGGAGTACCAGACGGCAGTTAAGGGTGCAAGCTGCGAGCAGATTACACAGGAAGTTGGAACCGGACAGATTTCGGCGGAAGAAGCGGCAAAAGCGTATGACGACGATTGCCTGAAACAGGCGGTTCAGCTTGGACTTGACTGGAACTAGGAAGTTTTTTGGAAATTTTGAAACTGGAAATCAGCAGATGCCCGAAAACGCACGGAACGATTTACGGATGCAAGGCAGCCGGAAATTGTTCCAGACCAGGGTGCGTTCGAGGGCATCTGCGGAACTAATATAAGGAATTTGCCAATGAATAAAAAAAAGATGTATTCCACCTGGTTCCTTGTGCCCGCCATGATAGTTTTTCTTCTCATCTTTATCATCCCTACGATGGCCTCATTCTTTTTCAGTATGACGGTGTGGGATTTTAAGAACTGGCGGTTTACCGGGCTGGACAATTTTATCATGTTTTTTTCTGAACGCTCTTTGAATATCGGTATTAAAAACACGTTGATATACGCGGTTCTCACCAGCGGAATCAAAGTGATTCTTGCCTTTTTTATCGCAGTTTTCCTGACAGGAAAAATCAAAACAAAGAACATACAGCGTTCGATTATTTTCTTTCCCAATCTGGTAAGTACCATGGCGATTGGCATTACCTTTACAGCCATGATGCATCCCACCCGGGGGCTGATTAACCGTGCGCTTTCCACCTTTATGGAAAGCAAGATTAACTGGCTGGGGAACCCGGATTTGGCGTTATTTTCCATTATAGGCGTGGATATCTGGAAGGGCCTGAGTATCGCCACAGTCATTTATGTGGCGGGCATTCAGTCTATTGACAGAACCTATTACGAAGCGGCGGAAATCGACGGTGCAAATGGCCGTCAGAAGCTTTTTGCAATCACGGCGCCCCTTGCGCGGCCGGCCATGAACTCCGTTATTATCCTCTCCTTTATCGGCGGTCTGCGCAGCTTTGACCTTATCTGGGCGATGACAGGAGGCGGTCCCGGATTTGCAACGGACGTAATGGCCTCCATCGTTTACAAGCAGTATGCGGCAGGATTCTACGGCCTGTCCACAGCCGGTAACGTGATTATGTTCATTATGATTGCTCTTCTGGCATTCCCGCTGCAGAAGTTTTTGTTGAGCAGGGAGGTGGATTCCTGATGAAAAAAAGAAAAGTATTGACGCTTATAGGCGATGTGGTCGGAATGGTTCTGTGTCTGTTTATATTTGTGACGCCCTTTCTGTATATGTTTTTAAATTCCATTAAAAATAAGAAGGAAGCCAACCTGATGTCGCTGGCCCTGCCCACGGAGATTCATTTTGAAAATTATGTGGAAGTGTTAAAGGCCAATAACTACATGCTGATTACGGCATTTAAAAACAGTCTGCTGATTGCATTTTTTTCGGTGGCAATTTTGATTCTTGTGGGCTCCATGGCAGGCTATGTGCTGCAGAGACGCTCGGATAAGACCATGACGGTTGCCAATGCGCTGATTATGTCCGGGCTGATGGTGCCTCCGGCAATCCTGCCCACAATCTGGGTGCTGCAGGGAATGCATATATACAAGACCCTGTTTGGAATGATAACGGTGGAGGTGGCGTTATGTATTCCCTTTACCATTATGCTGTACCGCGGATTTATGGGAACCATACCGAAGGAACTGGAGGAGGCCGGACTGATTGACGGCTGCAGCCCTTTCCAGATATTTACGAAGATTGTCTTTCCGCTGTTAAAACCGGTGACGTCAACGGTAATTATTTTAAATGCGGTGAATATTTTTAATGATTTTACCAATCCTCTGTATTTTCTTCCGGGAAATGCCAATGCAACGGTTCAGCTTACGTTGTATAATTTTAAGGGAAAATATGAAAGCTCCTATAATCTGATGTTTGCCGATGTACTGGTAATTACGATTCCCATGCTGATTCTGTTTATCTTCTTTAATAAGAAGATTATAGACGGAATGGTAGCAGGAGCTGTAAAGGGGTAATAAAAATATGCGTTTCAGGCGTAAAATGATTTTATCTTATGCGGCTCTGGCCTTTGTCCTTTCGCTGCTCCTTGGATTTTTGTGGTGTTATTTCAATATCAGGGAGCTGCGGATGGAAAAGGTTGATAATCTGAATTTTCTTTCAAGGCAGTTTTCGATTCAGTTTGACAGCACCTATGACGTTATGAATCAGGTCACGGATTATATACTTTCCGATATGGACATGCTCGACGCCATCAGAGGGCTATCCAATTCTGATAATCAGTACTATGACAGGATGCGGATAGCTCATGAGACAACGCTGAGAAATAAGCTGAGCAATAACTATCTTTTGTCGAATTTTTACCGGGTAATTTTCTTTAATCCCAATGGAAATCTGGTCTACTGCACTATGAACAATGACGAATCGTTCATAGATATTGTCATGAATGAGGAAAATAATCAGTGGCTCGGGGAGGTGGATTTGCTTTACGGTAAACCCTTTCTGACGGGCGTACACAAGGATAACTGGAAAAGGGATAAAAAGGAAGAAATTTTTTCCATGATTCGGGCCATTCAGGGAGAGCGAATGGGTTATATTGAGGTGCAGCAGAAGGCTTCTGTTCTGGAAGAAATGTTTTATCTTCCGGACGACAGCATCGACGTCATAGCGGTTCTGCCGGACAATACCGTGCTGTATTCCGATGCGGACGGACAGACGAAAATGCTTATGAATCTGGCAGAAGGAAAGGGTGACGGAAATTACCAGCTCGGGGACAGCCTGATTTCTGTCAGCACCACCAGAGCCGGCGTCAGAATGATTCTGGCGGAAAATATGAAAATGACGGGCAGGGCGGAAAAAAATACCCTGTTTTTTGCATTTTTACTTATTGTCTGTGTGTTCGGTCTGTTTATGCTGTTTATAGTTCTGATATCCAATCGCCTGACACAGCCTATTCATGAAATCAGGGCGCTGATGGAGCAGACGGAAACCACGGATATCAGTAAGGCGGTGAGAATCAATACCACCGATGATGAGATTGTAGCTTTTGGACATGCCTATGAAAATCTTTTAAAACGCCTTGGCGAAGCGGCGGATACGGAAAAGAAGCTGTCAATTTTACAGCTGCAGGCACAGTTTGACGCTCTGCAGGCGCAGGTAAATCCGCATTTTCTCTATAACGTTCTGAATGTGATTTCCACCAGAGGGCTTGAGGACGGCGATGAGGGAATCTGTGAAATCTGCGGAAATCTGGCCGGTATGCTGCGGTATTCCACCAGTAATGTGGAGAGATACGCCCCGGTGAGGGACGAGCTGGATTACATGAAACGCTATGTGAACCTGCTGCAGTTCCGTTATGAGGAGCGGCTCTGTGTGGAGATTACCTGCGATACGTCCATAGAAAAGGAAATCCTGCCCAAAATCGTCCTTCAGCAGTTAATTGAAAACAGTGTTCTCCACGGCTATAATAATGAAGATGTGGTAATGCAGATTCAGGTAAGAGGCTTTCGGGATAATACAGGGTGGTATATCCGAATGGAGGATAACGGCGAGGGAATAAAGGAAGACGTTTTGCATGACCTGCGCCGGGGAATAAAGGAAATCAGGGAAAAGATTCACGTGCGCAACAGCGCGATTGAAATGGAAATAGGCGGTATGGGGCTGCTGAACCTGTATGCGAGACTGTATCTTCTATATGCGGATAAGCTGGTCTTTGAGCTGGAAAATACAAAGGAGCGCGGGGCTGCGGTTACCATTGGAGTAAAAACGGAGAGGGAAGAAAATGTACAGCGTACTGGTAGCAGATGACGAGCCTGCAGCACGTAAGCATATTGAAACGATTATTGCCAGAAAGTGTCCGGGGTACTATGTGGCGGGGAGCGTGAGCAACGGCGGTGAGGCGTTAAAGAAAGTAAGGCAGCTACAGCCGGATGTCCTGATTACGGATATTCGGATGCCGGTACTAAACGGAATAGAGCTGGTAAAGCGGATTGTGGAGGAAAAGGAAGATATTATTATCGTGCTTGTCAGCGGCTACTCGGATTTTAGCTATGCGCAGTCCGCTATCAGGCTGGGCGTCAGCGATTATATCTTAAAGCCTGTGGTGCCTTCGGAGCTGCAGAGAATGCTGGAGGGTCTGGAAGAGCGTTTGAAGGTGCAGTATTGGAGAAACAGAAACCTGATTATCCGAAAACTGTGCGCCGGAGACGAGCTTTCGGAGAAAATAATTGACAGATACTTTTCAGAAGGACTTTATGATGCTGCGATAATCCGCATGAACGGGCTGCCATGCCGTTTTTCAGGATATGGAAGAAAGGAAATATTTTCCGACGTCAACGAGAGGATGCTGATTTACGGGAGAGACGAGAGGGAGATGCTCTGTATCTGCCCCCACGAGCTGATAGAGGAGCAGGATTTCCCTGGGCTGATACAGTCTGAAATAGAAAAACAAAAATCAGGCACAGAATATTTTACAGTGGTAATGTCAGATGAGCCGGTGAAGACTATGGGGCTGGCTGAAACCATTGAAAAGCTGTATCAGACTCTGGCAAGAAGGCTCGTATTAGGGAAGAACAGAGTGATTCATCTGGAGGAACCCGGCGGCGCCGAACGGGAGGGGAATATTCAGGATTATCTGTATCCCCTTCAGGCGTACTGTAAAAAGAAGAACCGCCAGAAGGCGCGGGAGGAGGTAAAGCGTCTTCTGCTTTTGTGGGGGGAGGAGGAACGTCCGCAGCTCTGGGTGGAGAATATGTTTAATCATATCCTGTACGTTTTGCAGGAGTTTGGAGAAAAGCGCTCCTGCGAGGGGGAACTGGGATTCCTAATCGAGGAGGCTTTTGCCAACGCTGAAAATATGCAGGAGCTGAGTGAAAATATCGACCAGATTTTGTTTGCCAGTGCGGAAGAAAATCCTGTGTTTGAGAAGATGGATACCCGTGAATATTATGAAAAGGTGATGAAATACATAGGGGATAACTTTTCCAGACAGCTGACGCTTGCCTCTGTCGGGCGGGAGATGGGGATTTCACAGCCGTATTTGAGCAAGCTGCTTAGAAAGTACGGCGACGAGTCCTTTACGGTGTGCCTGACCAGACTTCGAATGGAGAGAGCAAAGGAGCTGATGAGCGTTCCCGGACAGAAGCTGTATATTAAAGATATTGCGGAGCAGGTGGGGTATAAGGACCAGTTTTATTTCAGCCGCATGTTTCGGGCGTATACGGGGCAGAGTCCGTCGGATTTTTATAACGGATGAGAAAATTAATTGCAAAAAACAAAGAATAATTCTCCATTTTTTACAGATAATAACTCCATGACTTGTGTAAAGCAGGAAACTTAAATAACTGTTTAAGGACAGGGATTTATGTTTACAATAAGAGAATGAGCGAACGAAGGAAATGGAGGAAGTGATAAATGAAAGCAACAGGCATTGTCAGGCGGATAGACGACTTGGGGCGTATTGTTATACCAAAGGAAATCAGGCGGACCCTCCGCATCAGAGAAAGCGACCCGCTGGAAATTTTTACCGACAGGGAAGGCGAGATAATATTAAAAAAATATTCTCCTATTGGGGAAATGAATACATTTGCAAAGCAGTATGCGGAAAGCCTTTCGCAGGCATCGGGAAGGACGGCGCTCATCGCGGACAGGGACCAGTTCATTGCGGTGTCAGGCGGGTACAGGAGCCTTTTGGGGAAATCCATCAGCAAGGAGCTGGAGGAAAAGCTGAACAACAGGGAAATGATTCTTGCCTCGAAGGAGGATTCGGATTTTATCCCCATTACGCAGGACGTCACGGACGACTTTACCCAGGAGGCAATAACGCCTATTATCTGCGAGGGAGATATGATTGGCGGCGTGGTGCTGATTGATAACGGCGAGAAAGGGAAGATGGGAGAAGTGGAGCAGAAGCTGATACAGTCGGCAGCCGGCTTTCTGGGAAGGCAGATGGAACAGTAAATGTGCTTTAGTGCAGACAAAAAAGGTATCTCAAAACGGGAAGGTTTTGCGATACCTCTTTTATGCTTATATAAATATGAGATTAAAATGCTGTAAAAATCAAGGAAAAATTTTACAGCACTAATATTAAACGTGATACATCACAAGCGCCTCCCGGCAGGCTGTCTCGCCCATCTCATAGTAGTCTCTGGAAGTGCGGTTCAGGCGGCGGATGGCAACGCTGCGGTTTGCTGTCTTTGGCTTGTCGCTGATAAAAGTAATTTCATCCGTGGCATATTCCTTATCCAAATCCGGGTCGTCCTCCTCCTCGTAAAAAGGGTCGAAAAGCAGAACCCTCTCATCCTCAAGTCCGGTCAGAAGAACATAATGGCCCACGTCGAGATAGAGATACAGCACCACCACTCCTCCCTTTTCAAGAGCCTGCCAGATTGGGCTTCCAGGTGTAAGGCTCACGGTATCCCCGGAGTAATGCTCGCAGCGGAGCGGAAAGTTTTTCCTTTCGCTGAAATGATTGAGCCAGCAGGTCATATAGCTCATAGCGGCAGGCGAAGTACCGTGCTTGCAGAGCTCGCCCGCTTCATTATATGTATCCATGCAGTAGAGCATGATGAATTTCACAAGGTCGGGAAAAATTTCCTCCCGCTCAAAGAGATAGCGGATGCCGTTTAATATGGAAACGGGGCCGCAGTCGTATTCGGTGGTCTGATAATTCAGTAAATTTTTCATTGAGGTACTCCATTAAAATGTTTAAAAGTATATGCAAAGTGATTGTAATATACTGCTGTTTGCGGGATTTGTCAAGAATGCGCTTTATGGCCTAAATTCCGGGTAAGTCAATGAGATAAATATTCAGAAAGCATTTCATGTGTACAGTCACGAATATCACTTGCAATAGTCTTTGCCTTTGCCTCGTTGATTCCAATATTTCGGGCAACGGCAATTAAATCCTGAAATCCAGGATTCCGCCCTTCGCCATTTATGGTAGTTGCGTGTTCTCCGCCAAGGGAATAGCTGTAGGTAAGGTCATAAGCAGGGGAAAGAACCCATCTTTCTTCCTTTTCATTATATAAAAATGTAAAATTCTTGGAATGGTCGTCCCTGTTATGGGCAAATACATTAAAGCACATGAGACGGTACATTTTTTCGACTTCCGAAAAGTTTTTGGTGATTTCCAGCGTAAGTTTCATCAGAAGATTGTAATCCAGATTCGGGAGCCGGTGGGAGGTCTCGAGAAGCGCGCTTACGGAAACCATGTGGATTCGCACCGCCATTTCTTTTGAATCCTTTGCTCTGTCAAATCTTTTTGTGCCGAAATAACCATTGCAGAGTGCAGAGGGAAAAAGCCGCGTTTCCGCCATTTCCAGACCGCACGCTCTGGCGCAAAGAGAATAATCGTATTCCTGCCTGCCGATATTTTCACTGTCGTCAGAGGAAGGAAATTTGATAATCCATTCCTCCCCGTCTATATTTGTGAGTATTTTCGGCCTTGCGCCACCGGAGGAACCGCCGAGACGAAATAGTTTATCTAAATCCTGGCATGGTTCGGAATTTAAGATGTCACGGCATTTCCGGGAAATAATATCCAGATTCCAATCAGAGGGAGCTGTTTCAAAGGAAATATCCGGCTCATAGGTAAGCGCGCCCATTCCCGAGGAACCGACAATTGCCAACCGGACGAGACGCCCGATTTTCGCCGGTTCTATATGGTGGTTGAGCAAAAGGCGGTCAACTAAAAGACGGCCAAAACCGTCAGGAAGGCTGTCTGCAAACACACCAAATAAGCCGTCGAAAGGGTCGGCTTTTGGGATAAAAACTTTTTTTTGCCGGGGAAGAGAAAAGGGGCTGATGGAAAACCCGTCTTCCAGCCATTGTTTTTCATATTCAAAGGCAGCGAGGTATTTTTTATAAACAGCCAGCTTTCCGACTTTTCTTTGATGATAAAATACGTTTACCTGTTCAATTTCCTGCATTTATAATTTCCTCAATAGAAAGGGGAGGCACATCCGCAAAAAGCCGTTCCAGTTCCCCTGATATATCAAGAGCAATGGCAATCTTAATCAGGGAAAGAAGGGATATTTCACCGCTTTGCTCAAAGCGTTTCAGGGAGCCTAAGCTCACGCCGGAAAGCTCGCTAAGCCTGCGCTGCGATATTTTCCGTCTTTTGCGAATGCCGCGTATACGTTCCGCAATCTGCCGCTCGATTTCAGGGGGAGTTTTACGTAAAAAAGAAAATGATGTATTCATGGCTAATATATTAGCTTAAATGAAAAATAAATGCAAGTTTTAGCTAATATTATAGCTGAAAAAATCAATGAAATTAAAAATAAAGTACAGCTTATAATACCGGCAAAAAATACAGATACTTTATCATATGAAGATTTACGGAGTCTTTGCGGAAGTTTTTTTAAATTTAGTTTGGAGAATATTGACATTTCGACCCTGTAACAGTATAATGAACCAACTGTTAAAAAATCAGCATCGGACGTGAAATGCGCCTGGTGCTGTATTAAAGGGGAGAGAATTATTTGTGTCTGCGCTGCGTCCACAATCTCCGCAAATAAAAAGAGCAGTGAGGAAGTGAGGGATACTATGAAAAAATCAATCAAAAGCATTATCAGCCTTCTGATGGTACTGGCATTTACACTGGCTATGGCCGGCTGCGGAAATTCCGACAACAATCAGGGCGATACAATAAATGAGACACAGGGTGAAACAGTGGGAGGCAGTACGGCCGAAGAAAATGAAGGTAACGGAGGAGCCGCACAGGCAGCTCCCGGAGAAAAAATTGTAAACGTAGGCGTTACGGATTCCCTTGGCGGCATCAACCCTTTTGCCATTGACCAGACGGAAATCAACAAGTATGCGGTGGGGCTCATGTTCCTGCCGTTAGTGGAGCTTGACAAGGACTTGAATTTCCAGAATATGCTGGCGGATTCGATTACGACAGAGGACAATATCCATTTTACGGTACACATTGACGATAAGGCGACCTGGTCTGACGGAACGCCGGTAACGGCTGCCGACGTGGAGTATTCCGTGCGCCGTCTTGCCAGCCCGGTTGTAAACAACACGACGCTGATGCTTTACGCCTTTGAGGGTGTGGGCGACGACGGTTATGTGGAAGAGGGCGCGGAAAGCGTGGAAGGTATTCAGATTATTGACGACAAGACGGTTGAGTTTACGTCCAAATACCCTATGGCGCTTACCACCTTTGAAAATACCTATGCCAGATATCTTCACACCATGCCGAAGCATATCATCGAGAAGTTCAGCGAGGCGGAGCTTACCACGGCAGACTGGTTCAACTGCCCTGACGTCATCAGCGGCCCGTATTTTCTGACGGATTATGATAACGACCATTATATTTCCTATACGGCCAATACCGATTACTGGAAGGGCGCGCCCAAGATTGACAAATTAAATATCAGAATCGTGGACGCCAGCCAGATTTATGCCGGCCTGCAGTCGGGAGAAATCGATATTACCCATCACACGATGACGGCAGTACCCCAGGAGGACTTTGAAAGTATAGAAGCCCTTGAAAATGTGGAAACTGTATATGGAGCGCCAATCACCAACCAGTCCGCATTTATTCAGACGGCAAACCTTCCTGATGCAAGGGTGCGTCAGGCTCTTGTCTATGCAATTGACAGGCAGCAGCTTGTAGACCAGCTCTTAAAGGGACACGGCGAGGTGGTGGATGGCTTCCTTTCATCGGCAAGCCCGTTCTTTGACGAGAGCGTTACCCCGATTCCCTACGACCCGGAAAAGGCAAAGGCGCTTCTTGAGGAAGCCGGATGGGACGGCTCCCAGACGCTTCGTTTTTATGTGAATTCCGGCGACAGCACCTTTGTGAACGGCGCTCAGGTTCTGGTGGCCCAGTGGGCGGCGGTTGGAATCAAGGTGGAAGTACAGACTGTGGATTTGGCAACTCTTATGACGATTGCGGGAACCACGGATTATGATATCCTTGCCGTGCAGTACACTTATGCGCCGGTTGACCCGTACCCTGACGTAGACTGGCTCCTTAGCGGCGAAGGAAGCTGGACCGGTTATTCCAGCGAGACCATCAGAGACGCTCTGGTGAAAACTCAGGAGACCAGCGACGTGGACGAAATCAGGGCTTTATATTCGATTGTAGACAAAACGGTTCAGGAGGACGTTCCCATGTTCTCCGCATATATCATCAGCGCCCAGGGAGCGGTGAGCAATCGCTTAAGCGGCGCGCAGCCCAGCGCTTACGGGTTCTTTAACGACGTGCAGAACTGGGACGTTGCAGAATAATAAGCATTGTTGCTTTGTATGGAAGTGCGCCGCAGGTGCGGGGCATGTGTAAGTGAGGAAATGCGATGTCACATTTACTGGAAGTACAGGGACTGACTACCACCTTTAAGGGCGACTATGGCAAAACCATCAGCGTGGACCATATTCAGTTTCATGTGGACGAGGGAGAGGTTGTCTGCATTGTAGGGGAGTCAGGGTGTGGAAAAAGCGTAACCTCGCTGTCAATTATGGGATTGTTAGGAAGGGGCGGAGCTGTCACTGACGGCTCTGTCCTGTTTGACAGTAAGAATCTTCTTTCCATGACGGAAAAGGAGCTTGATAAAATCCGCGGAAATGAAATCACCATGATTTTTCAGGACCCTCTTACGTCCCTGAATCCTGTTTTTACAGTGGGGAGCCAGATAACAGAGAGCATCAGAACGCATATGCATCTTTCCAGAGAAGATGCGGCAAAGCGGGCGGAGGCGCTGCTTACGAGAGTGGGGATGCCGGACGCCCATGGAACCATGAAAAAATATCCCCACACCCTTTCCGGCGGAATGCGCCAGAGGGTAATGATTGCAATGGCGCTGTCCTGCAATCCGAGGCTTCTTATTGCGGACGAACCCACGACGGCATTGGACGTGACAATCCAGGCGCAGATTATGAAGCTGCTTGGAGAGCTGCAGAAGGAAACGGGAATGTCCATGATATTAATCACCCATGATATCGGCCTGGTTGCCAACACGGCGGACCGGGTTCTTGTCATGTATGCGGGACAGATAATTGAGGAGGCGCCGGTAAAGGAACTCTTTGAAAATCCCAGGCATCCCTATACAATGGCGCTTCTCGACACGGTTCCCACCATAAGGGACAGTGCGGAGCGGCAGCTTGTGGCCATACCGGGAATCGTGCCGGAGAGCTACGACGATATGAAGGGGTGCCGTTTTGCACCGCGCTGCAGATACCGGAGGCCGGAGTGCGAAAATCCTCAGAAGGACTATGAGTTCGGTCCCGGCCATGTGGCAAAGTGCGTGGTAATGAAAGAGGGAGGAATTGCAGATGAAAGATAAGGTGGACACCCCTCTGATTCAGGCTGAAAATTTGAAGGTGTATTATCCCATAAAGGGAGGAATCATCAGCCATACAACCGGATTCGTGAAAGCGGTGGACGGCGTTTGCTTTTCCATTATGGAGGGAGAAACATTAGGTCTGGTAGGGGAATCCGGCTGCGGAAAATCCACTATCGGGCGTCAGCTTGTGGGGCTTGAAACTCCCACAGAGGGCAGGATTTTGTATCAGGGAACCAGTCTTGCCGGTTTAAACAAGTCGGAAATGCAGAAAATAAGGACACAGCTCCAGATGGTGTTTCAGGACCCCTATTCGTCCTTAAACCCCCGGAAGCATATCTTTGAAATTCTGGCGCAGCCCATGCTGTACCACGGGATTGCCACGAAGGATACGGTGGAGAAGGAAATCCTGAAAATTCTGGATATGGTGGGGCTTTCCAGAAATGTTTTAGGACGATATCCCCACGAATTTTCCGGCGGACAGAGACAGAGAATCGGAATCGCAAAAGCGCTTTCCTTAAATCCCAAGTTTATCGTCTGCGACGAGCCGGTCAGCGCCCTGGACGTATCCATACAGGCGCAAATCCTGAATTTACTCAAAAGCCTGCAAAAGGAGCTCCACCTTACGCTGCTTTTTGTGGGGCACGGTCTTGGCGCGGTAAATTATGTCAGCGACAGAATCGCCGTCATGTATCTGGGAAAAATCGTGGAGACGGGCGAGACAAAGGAGATTTTTAACCATCCGGTTCATCCCTACACAAAGGCGCTTTTAAATGCCGTGCCGGTGCCGGACCCCGGGGAAAAGGAAAAGACCCGAAGCCTTCTGGAAGGAGAAATCGGGGACAGCACCAATCCTCCGTCAGGATGCCGTTTCCATCCGAGATGCCCCTACGCTACGGAAATCTGCAGGCAAAAGGAGCCGAAGCTTTCGGAGGTGCAGGCAGACTCCGCACACGAAGCCGCCTGCCCTATTGTGCAAAGCGAGGCATAGCGGAACTTGATTTGGAGGATAAAGTATTGGGTAAGTACATTATTAAGAGAATTTTAATTGCCATTCCCGTGCTGATTGGAATTACTGTGATAGATTACGCCATCATGTGCATGGCGGGAAGCCCTCTGGAAATGCTTCAGGGGCCGAGAGTATCGGAGGCCGCCGTGGAGGCGCGGAAAATAGCGCTGGGTCTGGACAAGCCTTTTTATATACAGTATTTTGTGTGGCTGGGACAGCTCCTTCACGGAAATATGGGATATTCCATCAAATCCTACCTGCCGGTCAGCGAAATGATAGGAAGCCATTTAGGGCCGACCCTTCTTCTTATGGGCGTATCCCTTCTGGTGAGCCTTCTCATGGCTGTTCCGGCGGGAATTTACAGCGCTGTCCATCAGTATTCAAAAGGAGACTATGCGGTGGTGACCTTTTCCTTTCTGGGAAGCAGCATACCGGGCTTTTTTCTTTCCCTCCTTCTGATTTATGTTTTTACGGTAAAACTTGGCTGGCTTCCCTCCAGCGGTATGACTACCCTTGGAACGGAAGGGGGCTTTCTGGATGTGGCCAGACATATGGTGATGCCGGTGCTGGTGCTTGCGACTTCCATGGCAGGCAGTAATATCAGATATATCAGAAGCGCCGTTCTTGAAATCCTGCAGCAGGATTATCTGCGGACAGCCCGGGCAAAGGGAATCGGACGCTTTAAGGTGATTAACAAGCATGCGCTTCGCAATGCGCTGGTTCCCATAGTCACGGTAATCGGTATGGAGATTCCCGTGCTTTTCGGCGGCGCGGTGATTATCGAGCAGGTGTTTTCATGGCCTGGGCTGGGACTTATGACAATGAGCGCAATCAGCAGCCGGGATTATCCTGTGATTATGGGCGTGTGCCTTCTGTCGGCTGTAGTGGTGCTGGCTGCCAATCTGGTTACGGATATTCTGTATGCTTTGGTGGACCCCACCATTCAACTGGATTAGGAGGGGCGGTATGAAACGGGATTTTACTTCTAAGAAAAAATGGAAAATAAGCAAAATTTCAGGCTTTGATACAAAGAAAGAGCCGGGCGGAAAGGCGGATATCGCCAGCGAAAGCTATCAGCAGACGATATTTCGGCGGTTCCGCCGCCATCGTCTTGCGCTGGTCAGCCTGATAGTGGTGATTGTCCTCGGCGGAGCGGCGCTTCTCGCGCCCATAATTGCCCCCTATCAGCCGGACGAAATTGTGGGGACCTTCAGCGGCGCTCCCTGTAAGGAATTCTGGCTGGGAACCGACCAGATTGGGCGCGATGTGTTCAGCAGGCTTTTGTATGCCATGCGGATATCCCTTCTGGTGGGAATAATGGCAACTTTAATCTCAACGGTGGTGGGCGTGATTCTGGGACTGGTCGCCGGATATTTTGGCGGCGTGGCGGACATGATTATCATGCGCTTTACGGATATGGTGATGTCCTTTCCCTATATACTTCTGGTTCTGGTGGCGGCGGCTATTTTTAAGCCGGGACTCTGGAACATCATACTGATTCTGGGATTTGTTGACTGGCCGGGCATCGCAAGGCTGGTGAGGGGAAACGTGCTGAACCTTCGGGAGACGAATTTCATCAAGGGAAATATCGTTGCAGGAATGCCCCTTCGGCATATTCTGTTTTCGGAAATTCTTCCCAATACGGTGGCTCCGATTCTGGTGTACGCCACTTCGGTTCTGGCGCTTTCCATGCTGGACGAGGCGGCGCTCAGCTTCCTGGGACAGGGAGTACAGCCTCCCACGCCGAGTCTTGGCAATATGTTAAACGGCGCCCAGTCCCTGACGGTGCTGACGAAGCAGCCCTGGCTCTGGATTCCTCCGGGACTTTTGATAGTGGTGCTTGTGATGGCTATTAACTTTATCGGGGACGCTCTGCGGGACGCCCTGGACCCCAACAGCGGGAGATAATCCAAAAGGAAAGCGGCAGGCACAGTGAGTTCAGAGTTGACGGAAATTGTCTGAGATGAAGGCGGTTTGAGCCGCAGGCAGCTGATGCCAATTTGGGATTAAGACGGCAGGTTTGCCGGATTGGGAAATCTGCCGAATCAAAAATCGGGGGAAAAGCAGATGGAGAAGTGTGAGAATCTGGAAAAGAAATTAACGGAATGGTTCGAGTGGTTCCACCGCCATCCCGAGCTTTCCTATGAGGAATATGGGACTACCGATAAAATCCGTGAGATTCTGACGAAGGAAGGCGTGGAAATATTGCCCTGCGCCCTTGAAACGGGCCTTGTGGCAGTTGTGAGGGGCGCGGAGGAGGGGCCGGTTTCGGCCCTTCGGTGCGATATAGACGCCCTGCCAATCCGTGAGGAGACAAATCTTCCTTATGCTTCCAAATATGATGGAAAAATGCATGCCTGCGGGCATGATTTTCATATTACGGCGGGAATCGGTTGCGCGCTCTTATTAAATGAAAGAAAAGATAAGCTTGCCGGGACGGTGAAAATTATCTTCCAGCCGGGGGAGGAGAGCTCGCTCGGCGCGCTTAAGGTTCTGGAAACGGATGTGATGGATGATGTGGAGCGGATTTGGGGAATCCACGCCGACCCAACCAATGAAACGGGGACGCTCGGAATCAGAGAAGGCTATGTGACGGCGGCGGTGGACAGGTTTGTGATTACCGTAAAAGGCGTGGGCTGTCACGGGGCGCACCCGGACGACGGGATTGACCCGGTTCCGGCAGCGGCAGGCATTATTCAGGCGCTGCAGACGGTAGTCACCAGAAATATCAATGCCTTTCATCCGGCGCTCCTTAGCGTCACCAGATTAACGGCGGGGAATACGTGGAATGTCATACCGGAGGAGGCGGTTTTAGAAGGAACCGTACGCACCATGAGCCCGGAGGACAGGATTTTATTTGAACGGCGGCTTCAGGAAATTGCGCAGGGAACGGCGGCGGCTTACGGCGCATCGGCGGAAGCGGAATGGATTGCAGGCCCGCCCGCCACTTACAATGACAAAAGCATGGCGGAGGAGAGTATTCAGAAGGCCCGGAAGAGAGGATTTAACGTTGTGCCCGAGGAAAGCTCCATGGGCGGGGACGATTTTGCCTTTTTCGAAGAAAACATTCCGGGCTGCTATATTAAGGTAGGAACAGGGAAGGGCCAGTTGATACACCAGCCGGGCTTTTGTGTGGATAAGGCGGCAATATGGCCGGCGGCGGGGTATTTGGCGGAGCTTATGATGAAAAACTGAAAGCGGCGGAATAACAACCAGTGAGGGAATATCTCATGCTAAACAAGCGAATGATAAAAAAACTGACAAACACTTCCACCTATAACAAGGGTCTCGACCTTTACTATCTGGATAAAGTAAAAAAAATTACGGTGGATGACCATGACCTGGAAAATATTGTAATAAATGCGCGGGTAAAGGGGAGCGGCTCAAAAAGCTATGATGTGGAGCTGGTATATGACGAGCAGGCCGACGATGTGACGGAGAGCTACTGCGAGTGTCCGGCTTTTTACAGCTATACCGGCCTTTGCAAGCATTGTATTGCGGTTCTTCTTGAGTATGAAAATTATCAGGAAAGGCAGATGTCGATTTCTGATTATATGGAATCAGAAGGGCAGATACAAAAAAGGCTGAGCGATTATCTGGAGACGGACGATATGTCTATGGAGCAGAATGTGCTGGACATTCTGTCCCGCTGGCAGCAGGAGGCCGAGCGGAGGTCTCAGGCAGGAAGCAGCAGGGGCGGAGGTCTCAGGAAGGAAGCGCAGGCCAGGGTGCGCCCTAAGGAAACCACCCCGCTTGTAAAGGAGCTTTTGCAGCGTCAGACCGTCAAGGCAACGCTGCCTTTTTTAAAGGATAATATTTACGGAAGCATAGAGCTGGAGCCTTTTCTGGAATGCACTTCCGAATATATCACCCTGGAGTTCAAAGTCGGAACGGGCAAGACAAAATACGTGCTGAAGGATATTTTTGAATTCGTCCGCAATGTGGAGAAGGGGCAGAATTATTCCTATGGGAAAAAGCTGCAGTTTCAGCATTTGCCGGAAGCCTTTGAGCCGGTATCCCGGGGGATTGTTGAATTTCTGAAAAGATGGGTCAGGGAAAACGGAAGCAGGTACGTCCAGTATTCCTACGGCTATGGCAACAGTTACGGTTATGGAAATTACGGGTATCCGGCCTATTATCCGAAGCTGAGGAAGCTTTCCTTATCCGGCAGCGGCCTGGAGGAATTCCTTGACGTGGCAGGGGAGCGGCCCCTGACGGCCAACGTTAATATGACCGGCGAGCGGTTGTGGCAGCAGACCGACGCGCCGGTTATCCGCGAGATGAAAATAACCGGACAGAAGGAGGGAATTGAGGTGGAGGTGGTTCCCTTATTCGGATATTATGGGGCGCGGAGTCTTATTACCTTTAAGGACGGCCTCATCCACAGGGAAAAAATCGAGGATATGAGCAATATCAGCGATTTTATTACCTGTCTGGTGAAGCTTCCCGAGAAAAAGTTTTATGTGGAAAAGAAGGATGTTCCGGCGTTCTGTCGGGAGCTTTTGCCGGCGCTTATGGAGCATTATAAGTGCGAGAGGAAGGATTTTAACGAGGCGGACTACGGAGTGGAGCCGGTTTCCTTCGAGATTTATCTGGACGCGCCTCAGAAGGATTTTGTGACCTGTAAGGTGTATGCCCTTTACGGGGAAAAGAAGTATGAGGTTTATAAAAAGGACGAAGAGGCAAGCGGGCGGGACGTGGCGAAGGAAATGCAGGTGGGCAATCTGGTTTCCTCCTACTGCAATGCCTTCGACGAGAAGGAAAACGCCATGGTGATTTCCGGGGAGGAGGATAAAATCTACGAGCTTTTAGTGGATGGAATTCCCCGTTTTCAGGCGTTTGGGGAGGTGTATGTCTCCGAGGCGCTCAAGCGGTTCCACGTGGTGTACAGCGGCAAGGTGGAGGTGGGGGTCTCTCTCTCCGGCGATTTGCTTGAGCTGACGGTGAATGCGGCGGACATGTCAAAGGAGGAGCTCATTGAAATCCTGTCGAAATATGACAGGAAAAAAAAGTATTTCCGTCTGAAAAACGGCAGCTTCGTCAATGTGGAAGACGAGGGGATGCAGACGCTGCTGGGATTAAAGCAGAATTTGAATCTCACGGACAGCCAGTTAAGGAAGGAAGTCATAACAGCGCCGAAATACCGGGCTTTGTATCTGGACAGCGAGCTTAAGGAAAAGCAGAATTTGCTGGCAATAAGAAACAGGACCTTTAAAGAGCTGATAAGAAACATGAAAACCGTGGAGGACAATGATTTTGAGGTTCCGGCAAGTCTGGAGGAGACTCTGCGCAAGTACCAGAAGGACGGTTTTGTGTGGCTGAAAACTCTTTGCCACAACGGGTTTGGCGGCATTCTTGCGGACGACATGGGGCTTGGAAAGACTCTGCAGGTGATAGCCTTTCTGCTGTCTGAATTTCTGGAGGCCAAAGCAGAGGATAACAGAAGGTGCCTGATTGTCACTCCGGCGTCTTTAGTGTTTAACTGGAACAGTGAATTTAAGCGTTTTGCCCCCAGCCTTCCGGTAAAAATGGTGACCGGGCTTGCCGGGGAGCGGGCGGAAATTATCCATGGCGCCCAGAGCCGGGATATTCTGATTACCTCTTATGAGCTGCTGAAAAGAGATTTGGCAGAATATGAAAACGTCAGCTTTTTCTGCCAGATTATCGACGAGGCGCAGTATATCAAGAATCACAACACACAGTCCGCAAAGGCGGTAAAGGAAATACAGGCGGGAAGCCGGTTTGCCCTGACCGGCACTCCCATAGAAAACAGGTTAAGCGAGCTTTGGAGTATTTTTGATTATCTGATGCCCGGATTTTTGTACGGCTATCAGCACTTTCGGACAGATATCGAGATACCTGTGGTCCAGAGCCAAGATGAGAAAGCTATGGAGAAGCTTCAGAAAATGGTCCGCCCCTTTATCCTGAGGAGGCTGAAAAAGGACGTCCTCACAGACCTGCCGGATAAGCTGGAGGAATGTATGTACGCCAGCATGGAGGGAGAGCAGAAAAAGCTTTATGCCGCCCATGTGCAGCGGATTCGGATGATGCTTGACAAGCAGTCGGAGGAGGAGTTTCGGACGGCTAAGATTCAGATTCTGGCGGAGCTTACAAAGCTGCGTCAGCTTTGCTGCGACCCGTCGCTGCTCTATGAAAATTATGAAAGTCCCTCGGCAAAAACCGCCATGTGCCTTGATTTAATCAGGAATGCCATCGGCGGCGGGCATAAGGTGCTGCTCTTTTCGCAGTTTACATCCATGCTGGAAAATCTGCAAAGGGAGCTTAGGGCGGAGAAGATTTCCTACTATACCCTGACAGGCTCGACGCCAAAGGAGAAAAGGCTTGCGCTGGTGGATAGCTTTAACAGCGACGATACCGGCGTGTTCTGTATCTCCTTAAAAGCGGGCGGGACGGGACTTAATCTGACGGCTGCGGATATTGTCATCCACTACGACCCGTGGTGGAATCTGGCAGTCCAGAATCAGGCCACGGACAGAGCCCACCGCATCGGACAGAGAAATGTGGTGAACGTCTATAAATTAATTATGAAGGACACCATAGAGGAAAATATTGTGAGGCTGCAGGAGCGCAAAAAGGAGCTGGCGGAGCAGGTGCTTTCCGGGGAGAATGTGGGAAGCGGGAGCTTTTCTAGAGAGGAGCTGCTGGAACTTTTGCAGGGGTGATATTGCAGGAAAAGTGCTTTCATAAATGCCTCAACCAGTGTTTCAGGCAACTGCTGGTTGAGGCGTCTGAATCAGAAATAATCCGAAAAATAAGCCTTCTCTACCGGAATCAGCCTCTCCAACCACGTCAGCATATAATATTCCGTCTTAATCTTTTCATGCTCATACAGATAGGAAGGGCGCTTATACCCCATAAGCATAGCCGTCAGGGTGTTCACGTCAAGTTCCACCACATTGATGGACTGGTTGTCCTCCACCTGCTCGCAGAAGGATTCGCCGTCGTGCCAGGACACCAGAAAATCTCCTTCGTTCCAGGCTGCCATTTTATCATGTACCTTGAAGTGGATTTTGAAATCCTCGGGCTGAATCTGATAAGGATAGTACTCCAGAAAATCCCGCACGTTCACGATTCTCGCCATGATATAGGGGGAAATCTTTTCCGTGATTTCGCTGTCCTCAAAGAGGTAGGCCATGGGCTCGCCGGAGTAATTGTCGCCCTTTACCTGTTCAATCATGGAGAAATGGGCGCTGATGTAATTCCATAGTCCGTAGTTGGCTTCAATATTCAAATAGACCATTTCCTTGATGTGGAAGATATCGTTGGCAATGTAATAAACCACATAGCCCAGAGGTCTGTGTTCCTTATTATAATAGACGGCGGCAATCATGTCGTCGTTGTCCCACCGCCAGTATTCCTCCCAGGATAAATCGTCCCTTATCAGGCAGCCGTGGCGCTGCAGGGCGAAATAAGAATGTACGTTGTGATAATCTGTGGAATCCAGGCTGACCCGCTCCACCATACCGTCTACGGGGCGGGGCTTCGGGAGCTGGGTATCTTTTACGGTAAAGGAAAGCTTGTCTGAAACGATTTCCCATCCCATTTTTCGGTAAAGGGGAATAGAGTAGGGATATAAAAAGGAAATAACCATTTCCTTCCTGTGCATGTAATCGAGAACGTGTTCCATAAGGGAACGAATCAGGCCCCTCCCGGTATACTCCGGGTATGTGGCGACGCCGGTGATTCCGCCCATATCCATGATTTCATCGTGGATATTGACTTTCATGGAATAAACCACAATCATAGACGCCAGCTTATCCCGGTAAAACCAGCCAAGCACGAAAGCCTCTTCCAGAATAGGGCGTTTGGCGGACTTGATTTCATCCTGTTCCCATCCGGTTTGAAATAAATCGTAGGAGGTTACCTGAAACGCGTATTGGAGCAGAGCGTTAAATTGTTCCAAATCATTTTTGTCAAGCTCCCGCATTCGGTACTCGCCTTTTGTTTCAAGGTAAATATGTTCATCTTTTCCGTCTTTCATAAAAACCTGAGCCTTTCCGAGGCAGGAGAGCCGCACCCTTATCTGCCTCCGTTTTATTTTACACCAGGAAAAAGGCTTCGTCCATGAGTTTTTTCTAAAAGTCTTGCTGTGAATGGAAAGTATGCGTTATAATGTACGCAATGGCAATGGGCGGTGCGGCGTATTTCCCGAACGCGCGCCGCAAATACGCCGTTTTTCCGGATGCGAACTATGGAAATAAGAGAGAGAAAGGATAGCAATTATGTATCAGAAAGTGTCAACAGACCTGAATTTTGTGGAACGCGAAAAAGAAATTGAAAAGTTCTGGCGCGAAAATGATATTTTTAAAAAGAGTATGGAAAACCGCAAGGATAAACCTACTTATACCTTTTATGACGGGCCTCCGACGGCCAACGGCCAGCCCCATATCGGCCACGTACTGACCAGGGTAATCAAGGACATCATTCCCAGATACCGCACCATGAAGGGCTATATGGTGCCCAGAAAGGCAGGCTGGGATACCCACGGGCTTCCGGTGGAACTGGAAGTGGAGAAGCAGCTCGGGATCGACGGCAAGGAACAGATTGAGGAGTACGGATTAGACCCGTTTATCAGGAAATGCAAGGAAAGTGTCTGGAAATACAAGGGCATGTGGGAGGATTTTTCCGCTACGGTAGGATTCTGGGCGGACATGGACGACCCTTATGTGACCTACCATGACGATTACATCGAGTCCGAATGGTGGGCGCTGAAACAGATTTGGGACAAGGGTCTTTTGTACAAGGGCTTTAAGATTGTGCCCTACTGTCCGAGATGCGGAACCCCCTTATCTTCCCACGAGGTGGCTCAAGGCTATAAGGCGGTAAAGGAACGCTCCGCGGTAGTCCGCTTTAAGGTGGTGGGCGAGGACGCTTATTTCCTGGCATGGACAACCACGCCCTGGACACTCCCCTCTAATGTGGCGCTCTGCGTACACCCGGAGGAAACCTACGCGAAGGTGAAAGCGGCGGACGGCTATACCTATTATATGGCGAAAGCCCTTCTCGACACCGTACTCGGAAAGCTTGGGGGCGAGGGAAAGCCGGCCTACGAGATTCTTGAAACCTATACGGGAAAGGACTTGGAATATAAGGAATACGAGCCTCTCTTTGCCTGCGCAGGGGAAGGGGCGGAAAAACAGAAAAAGAAAGGCCATTACGTGACCTGCGACGGCTATGTCACCATGACGGACGGTACGGGAATCGTTCACATTGCCCCGGCTTTTGGCGAGGACGACGCTCAGGTGGGGCGCAAGTATGATTTGCCTTTCGTTCAGTTTGTGGACGGCAAGGGAAATATGACGGAGGAGACTCCTTATGCCGGAAAATTTGTAAAGGACGCCGACAAGGATATTCTGGTGGATTTGGATAAGGACGGAAAGCTCTTTGACGCGCCGAAGTTCGAGCATGACTATCCTTTCTGCTGGCGGTGCGACACCCCCCTCATCTATTATGCAAGGGAATCCTGGTTTATCAAGATGACGGCGGTCCGCGACGATTTGGTACGCAACAACAGGACGGTAAACTGGTTCCCGCCCTCAATCGGCGAGGGTCGGTTTGGCAACTGGCTTGAAAATATTCAGGACTGGGGCGTTTCCCGGAACCGTTACTGGGGAACTCCGTTAAATATCTGGGAGTGCGAAGGCTGCGGACATCAGGAATCCGTGGGCTCAAGGGAAGATTTGGAGAAATTAAGCGGCAACCCGCAGGCTAAAACGGTGGAGCTGCACAGACCTTATGTGGATGAAATCACAGGCGTATGCCCGAAGTGCGGCAAGACCATGAAGCGGGTGCCTGAGGTGATTGACTGCTGGTTTGATTCGGGTGCGATGCCCTTTGCCCAGCATCATTATCCTTTTGAAAATAAAGAGCTGTTTGAGGCACAGTTCCCGGCACAGTTTATTTCCGAGGCCGTGGACCAGACCAGAGGGTGGTTCTACTCCCTGATGGCAGAATCCACGCTGCTCTTTAACTGCTCGCCCTTTGAAAATGTTATCGTTATGGGACACGTGCAGGATGAGAACGGGCAGAAGATGAGTAAATCAAAGGGCAATTCGGTAAGTCCCTTTGACGCCCTTGCCTCCTATGGAGCGGACGCCCTGCGCTGGTATTTCAGCATCAGCTCCGCGCCCTGGCTGCCCAGCAGATTCCACGGCAAGGCGGTAATGGAGGTGCAGAGAAAGTTCCTTGGAACCCTCTGGAACACCTATGCGTTCTTTATTCTTTATGCAAATATCGATGATTTTGACGCGACAAAATACACGCTGGAATACGATAAGCTTCCTGTGATGGATAAGTGGCTGCTTTCCAGATTAAATACTGCCATCCAGAAGGTGGACAATCATATGAACGGCTACCAGATTACGGAATCCGCAAGGGTGCTTGACGACTTTGTGGACGAACTGAGCAACTGGTATGTGCGCCGCTGCCGGGAGCGTTTCTGGGCAAAGGGAATGGAGAGCGACAAGATTAACGCCTACATGACGCTGTACACGGCGCTTACGGAAATCTGCAAGTGCGCGGCTCCCATTATTCCGTTTATGGCGGAGCAGATTTATTTAAATCTGGTAAAGAGCCATGACAAGGAGGCGCCGGAGAGCATCCATCTGTGCGACTTCCCGGCAGTCCACGAAGAAATGATTGACAAAAAGCTGGAGGAGAGCATGGAGGAGGCTCTGAATATCGTGGTGATGGGACGCGCGGCCCGCAATGCGGCAAACATCAAGAACCGCCAGCCCATCGGAACCATGTATGTGAAAGCCGACCATGTGCTTGACGCCTACTTTACGGATATTGTGAAGGACGAGCTGAATGTGAAGGAGGTCATCTTCAAAGAGGACGTCAGCGACCTCACAAGCTACAGCTTTAAACCCCAGCTCCGCACGGTCGGGCCGAAATACGGCAAGCAGCTCGGCGGCATCCAGAAATATCTCTCGTCCGTGGACGGCTCCGAGGCAATGAAGCGGCTCAAGTCGGAAGGGGCTTTGAAATTTGAGGTAAACGGCGTGGAAATCGCGCTTTCAGAGGAGGATTTGCTGATTGACGTGGCCGAAAAGGCAGGTTTTGTGACCCAGGGCAACAATCAGGTAACGGTGGTTCTCGATACCAACCTTTCACCGGAGCTGATTGAGGAAGGCTTTGTGTACGAGGTCATCAGCAAGATTCAGACCATGCGTAAGGACGCAGGCTTTGAGGTTATGGACCACATCAAAGTGGCAGTCAACGGAAATGAAAAGATTGCCGGAATTGTAAATGACAACAGGGCGGCAATCTCTGAAAAGGTGCTGGCAGAAGCGATTGTTATTGACGAGCCGGTTTCCGTCACAAAGGAATGGAACGTAAACGGCGAAAAGGTGACAATCGGCGTGGAGAAGGTCGGTTAAGGCAGGCCGTCCGGCGTAAGAGCCGGGCCGGTGCGCCGGAGCTTTCATGTCACAGCCCGGCATTTCGGAGCTTCCGGGTCAGTCCGGCACTTTCTGAAAATGCTGGTAATCCTTCATGGAGTTCCAGTTGCCTCCCCAGATAAAACCGTGGGCGGTAAAGAGCTTATAGCATAAATCATTTTCGTCAATTTTATAAGGAAAATCCCGGGAGCGGTCGGCGTATATTTCACTTCCTTCAGGTGAAATGTAAGTCCGGCCGCTTCCGTCTTTGTTAAAAACAACGTAAGGATTGTAAAAAGGATTGATGTCAATGGCCAGTCCCAGCGCGTGTTTGGACAGATTGGAGGAGCCGTCCACCAGCCGGTAATTAAAGCAGGAGGTGTTATTGTCCTCCATGGAGGCGGTGTCGTCGCCGTTATATTCGTCTATGAGGCTGATTTTTTCTATCCGGTATTCATTGATATAAAGCTCGTAGAAAATTTCCGCCAAATCCTGTGCGATTTTTTTATTGCAGATTAATTCCCCGGTTGCCACCTCTCCGTCGAAATTATGGTAAAGCACGTTCATGTACCGCAGGTCGTCGTAGGAGACGGCAAGGCTTCCTTTATCTGAAACGATATTTACCGCCTCAAAGGACAAAAGCGGGGCGGTCTCCTTCTCCACAGGGTAGGAGATGCCTGTAATGCGCCTGATGACGTCGTCGGAAAGAGGCTGATAGGAAAAGCCTTCCTTATAGATAACGGCGCTTTCTGACCCGGCGCCGACTGTCGGCGCCGGAAGGCTGCCGGCAGAGGGCGAAGGAGCATTGCCATTGCCTGCGCCGCCCGCTGGTTCCGCTGTCGCTGCCTGCGCGGCATATGCAGGTTCCGCAGTCTTTTCAGGCGTTGCGAATGCAATTTCCGGATTTGCGTCCGCATATTCCAATAGGGTTTCTCCCCGGGAAAGCAGCCTTGCCACGAGGGAAAAGAATATAATGATTACTGCCAGAGTACCTAAAGGTTTCAATAATTTATTCATAACATTCTCCTGAGATTAGCGTCTGCCTTGTATTTGTGGGACGAGAGTAAGTCCTCGGTGGTACAGAGCGGCTTTGTGGACCCGCCGATATTGTTTAGCATACGATAAATCAGAATGTATTGCAAATGAAATTAATATCCTGTAAAATATAGGGCGGACAAAATCTGAGAAAAGTTTTAAGACGGCAATCTGATTGCAGGCCGGCGGGAGTGAAGAATCAGGATGGGAATAATAAAGACAAAGAATCTGGCTTTTGAATATATCCGAAGGGATGAGGAGGGAAACGTGGAGGGAATCACCCGCGCGCTGGACGATATCAACCTGGATGTGAAGCAAGGCGATTTTGTGGCAATCCTCGGGCATAACGGCTCCGGCAAATCCACCCTTGCCAAGCACATCAACGCCATTCTTTATCCTACGGAAGGAACCATATGGGTGGACGGCAAGGATACTGCCGACGATGAAAATCTCTGGGATATCCGTCAGGAGGCGGGGATGGTGTTTCAGAATCCCGACAATCAGATAATCGGACAGGTTGTGGAGGAGGACGTGGGCTTTGGCCCCGAGAATCTTGGCGTCCCTACGAAGGAAATCTGGGAGCGGGTGGAGGAAAGCCTCAAGGCGGTCGGAATGTATGAGTTCCGCAAATATTCCCCCAACAAGCTTTCCGGCGGGCAGAAGCAGAGAGTGTCCATTGCGGGCGTGATTGCCATGCATCCCAAATGTATTATTCTGGACGAGCCTACCGCCATGTTAGACCCGAGCGGACGCAGAGAGGTTATCCGTGCCGCCCGCGCGCTGAACGATGTGGAGGAAATCACGATTATTCTGATTACCCATTATATGGAAGAAATTATCCATGCAAACAAGGTATTTGTTATGGATAAGGGAAAAGTTGCCATGGAGGGAACGCCGAGAGAGATTTTCAGCAGGGTGGAGGAATTGAAGGAACTGCGGCTGGACGTTCCGCAGGTTACCTTGCTGGCCCATGAGCTGCAAAAAAGCGGCGTTGCAGTCCCGGACGGCATACTGACCTGCGAGGAGCTGGTGGAGGCGCTGCAATCCGTGCCGAAGAATTGAAGGCTGCGCGTTGCAATCCGTGCCGGGGCATTGGACTTTTGACTTATGAAAAATGTGTTTATAAATAACATGGAGGAAGTAAATGTCAATTATTTTAGACCATGTCAATTATATCTATGAGGCCGGTACGGCAATGGAGCATGCGGCTCTTAAGGATGTGAATCTGGTGATACCGGAAGGGCAGTTTATCGGGCTGATTGGCCATACCGGTTCCGGCAAATCCACACTGGTGCAGCTTTTAAACGGGCTTTTGGTTCCCACGTCTGGAAATATTTATTATAACGGCGCGGATATTCATGAGAGCGGTTATAATAAAAAGGAACTGCGCAGCAAGGTAGGGCTGGTTTTCCAGTATCCCGAGCACCAGCTTTTTGAGATTGACGTCTTTTCGGACGTGTGTTTCGGCCCCAAAAATCTGGGACTGGATAAAAAGGAAGTGGAGCTTCGGGCCTATGCCGCATTAAAGCAGGTGGGGCTTGAGGACGAATATTTTTACCAGTCGCCCTTTGATTTATCCGGCGGCCAGAAACGGCGGGTGGCCATTGCAGGCGTACTTGCCATGAAGCCGGAGGTATTGATACTGGACGAGCCCACGGCGGGCCTTGACCCGAAGGGGCGGGATGAGATTTTAGACCAGATAAAAAAGCTGCAGGCAGAGACGAAAATAACCGTAATTCTTGTTTCACACAGCATGGATGACGTGGCGAAATACGTGGACAGAATTATCGTGATGAACAGGGGACAGGTCATGTTTGACGACGCACCGAGGGAAGTTTTCCGTCATTACCAGGAGCTGGAAACGGTAGGGCTGGCTGCGCCCCAGGTGACTTATATCATGCAGGCGCTCAAAAAGAGCGGCCTTGCGGTGGACACGGAAATAACAACCATAGAGGAAGCGAAGGTTTCCATACTGAAAGCGCTTGGAAGCGAGGAAAAATGTTAAGAGAAATTACGCTGGGACAATATTATCAGACGGATTCGGTGATACACAGGCTTGACCCGCGGGTAAAGCTTATGACCACCATTTTTTATATTATTTCCCTCTTTATTGTGGATAACATTATAGGATATGTAATTGCCGGCCTGTTTCTGGCGATGGTGATTAAGCTGTCAAAGGTTCCCCTGAAATTTATGGTTCGGGGAATGAAATCCATTATATTCCTGCTGTTGATTGCCGTGGTGTTTAACCTGTTTTTGACGCCGGGGGAAGCGGTGCTGACTTTCTGGAAGCTGAGAATTACAAAGGAAGGAATCAGGATGGCGGCTTTTATGGCAATCCGGCTGGTGTTTTTGATTATGGGCTCGTCGGTGATGACGCTGACCACCACCCCCAATAATCTGACGGACGGGATGGAGCGGCTGATGGGGCCTTTAAAGCATTTAAAAGTGCCGGTTCATGAAATTGCCATGATGATGTCTATCGCCCTCCGGTTTATTCCGATTCTGCTGGAGGAGACGGATAAGATAATGAAAGCCCAGATTGCCAGGGGGGCTGATTTTGAGAGCGGAAACCTCATAAAAAAGGCCAAAAGCCTTGTGCCCCTTCTTGTGCCCCTGTTTATCTCCGCATTCCGCCGTGCCAATGATTTGGCAATGGCAATGGAGGCGAGATGCTATCGGGGCGGAGAGCGGCGCACAAAGATGAAACCCCTTATATATAAGAAAAGAGACGGTTTTGCCTACGGGGCGGTGGCGTGCTATCTGGTGATTTGCGTGGTATTTGGGAAAATTCTGTTATGAAAAGAGTAATGCTTGTGGTGGCCTACGACGGAAGCGCCTGCTATGGCTGGCAGCTGCAGCCGGGCAGGCGCACCGTTGAAAGCGAATTAAATCAAGCCTTAAGCGGGCTTTTAAAGGAAGAAATTCAGGTGACCGGCGCAAGCAGAACCGACTCCGGCGTCCATGCCCTGTGCAATGTGGCGGTATTTGATACAGCCTCGCGCATTCCCGGAGAAAAGTTTTCCTATGCGCTGAACCAGCGTCTGCCGGAGGACATCAGGATTCAAAGCTCCCGGGAGGTGGCGCCGGATTTTCATCCCAGACATTGCGACAGCCGTAAGACCTATGAGTACAGAATATTAAACAGGGAATTTCCCCTGCCGACAAAAAGGCTGTACGCATATTTCACCTATACGCCCCTAGATGTGGAGAAAATGAAAAGGGCCGCAGAGTTTCTTGTGGGAGAGCATGATTTTGCAAGCTTTTGCTCCGCTTCCTCCTCGGCAAGTACCACAGTTCGGAGGATTTATGAGCTGACGGTGGAGAAGGAAGGCGACGAGATTATCATTCGGGTATGCGGAAACGGCTTCCTTTATAATATGGTGCGGATAATTGCGGGAACGCTCATGGAAGCGGGGAGCGGGCGCAGGCAGCCGGAGGAGATGGCGGAGATACTCACGGCGAAAAACCGGTGCGCGGCAGGGCCTACGGCACCGGCGTGCGGGCTGACGCTGGTGAGGTATGAGTTTTTGTAAATTGGCGGTCGGAAATAGCGGCATTTATGAGCTTTGTGGCATTCATAAAGAGATTTGGAAAGGGAGAGAGATATGAGGAAAATATTTGGAGTGATATATGATAATAAACTGTTTTTGGTTATGATGATGATTTTGCTTTCCTATGTGGGAACTATTCATTCTGATTATATCGTCCAGGATGCCTTTGTTGAACAGAGCGGGGAATATGTGCCGGTAACGGAAAAAATGCCGGTTCGGACGGAGATTTCTCCTACAAAAAATCAGGGGGGGTGGTCAGTGCTGCTGGGCCTGATAAAGCCATTGGAGCCCTCCGGTATCTATAGCACAACGGTTCGGGTTTTACGGGATGAGGATATCATTTATGAGTATAGCATGAGTAATGACGCAGATATAGAAATAAATGATACTTTAGGAAATGCCACAGAATTTGTCTTTGATGAGGCAGTTGAAACGGAAGAAGGGAAGATGTACAGTGTAGAGCTGACGAGCAGCGCGCCTGATGCCTCGCAGGCATTTTCAGTGGCGTTGGACGAATCCGGCAGAGTCTGGACACGGCTTACCTACCGGCTTCTTTCAAAAAATCAGAGAAAGGCAGTCTGCTTTTTAATTGTATTCGTGCTGTCTGCGGCGGTTTATTATACATTTATAAGTAACCGCACCTCAAAGCCGGAAACATTTTTTCTGGCAGTATCAGTCCCCTTGTGCCTGCTGTATATGGTGGCAATTCCGCTTTTCCAGGCGCCGGATGAGGTAAATCATTTTGTGCGTGCATGGGGAATTGTAAAGGGACATTTTTTGATTCCGGAGGACGGTTATCTGCCGGTGCCGGACAATATGATTCCTTATAGCTGGTATACCTATACGCCATATATTCTGTTTAAAAATTTTGCAATGAGGTTAAATGAGGCAGACACGACACCCTATAATGTGGTTAATATGGCGCTCTATTCCCCGATATCATATATTTTTCAAAGTGCAGGAATTGCAGTCGGAGATTTATTCCACAATACATATGCCATGGTGCTTCTGGGACGGATATTTAATGCAGTGGGGTGCACGCTGATTTTGTATTATGCGATTAAATATATCCCATACGGAAAAGGGATTCTAGTCTTTTTCTCACTGACGCCCATGGCGATTCAGGAGAGGGCAAGCCTGTCAGTGGATGCAATTACGTACTGCATAGTGATTGCCCTGCTGTCTTTCTGCCTGTATATGCGCAACAATAAAGTGAAAATGACTGGTAAATTATATGCTTTGCTGTATATAATTCTTATTATTCTTTCATCCTGCAAAGTGGTATACTTTGCCGCTGCGGTGCTGTGTATGGTTATTCCCTGGGAATGCTTTGGCAGTAAAAAGCGGAGCACTTTACATAAAATACTGAGTATGACGGTAACGGGAGGTCTGGCGCTGGGGTGGCTTGCAATAGCTGGGAAGTACCTTGAAAATACGCGCGGTGGGCAAAGTACACAGGAGAAAATTCATTTTATTCTGTCGTCACCGGGGCGTTACATCTATATAATGAACAAAACAATATGGGAAAACGGAGAAGACTTTTTGTATCAAATGATAGGAAGTAAGCTGGGGAGTCTGAATATTGTCATAAATTCTCTTTTAATTTTAGCGTTGCTGGCCTGCCTGATGAAGGTGTATTTTTACGAAAAGAGTCACAGTAAGTCCGGCGATTTTTGGGCGAAATTTGTTTTGTTGGGGGGCAGCCTTGGAACAGTTTTACTGATTTTTACGAGCCTTTATATTCAATGGACATCCTACGAAGCGTCTACATATTCAATAGAAGGGCTTCAGGGGAGATACTTTTTGCCGGTGATGCCCCTGATACTATGCGCAATGATAAGCGACAGGGAGCAGAGAGGATTAAAAGGCGGAGTTGAGACGAGAACTCTGCTCAGGCCGGTATTTGCGGTTTATGTAATGGATTTGATTATTGCATTTTCCATATTTTCATACAGTTCTTTCTAGGAGACGGTTAAAGACGCCGGATTTTATATATATAAGGAAAATTTGGGGTTGACACGCCCCAAAGCGTATCTTATAATTATTCAGTGCGAAAAGGTTTAATAATGCGTTGTCTGGCAGACGGCTCTTTGACAGGGCGGGTCTGCAACATTCCCCTGACAGGGCATTATAGATAAAGATTTGCTGATGTCCTGAAGTTTTCCGGCGGCCCGGACATCCGCCAGGCAGATGAAGGGACAGAGGCAGGAGAGTATTTGTCATACGTCGCATACGAAGGAAAGTGTGCGCAACCGAAGACAGGGCATATGCCAGGATAATTTTAATGGAGGAAATATCATGAAGACAGCTATAGTCAATCCGGCCACAATCGAAAGAAAATGGTATGTGGTGGATGCTACAAATATGACACTGGGACGTTTGGCTTCAGAAGTAGCCAAGGTTTTAAGAGGTAAGAATAAGCCCATATTTACTCCTTTTTTGGATATGGGAGATTATGTGATTATTGTAAATGCTGATAAGGTAAAGGTTACAGGCAGGAAATTAGACCAGAAAGTATACTACCATCATTCAGGATATGTGGGAGGCCTTAAGCAGACCACACTTCGCGAAATGATGGCCAAGAAGCCCGAAAGAGTAGTAGAGCTTGCCATTAAAGGCATGCTTCCCAAAGGACCTTTAGGAAGACAGATGTATACCAAGCTTTACGTATACGCAGGACCTGAGCACAAGCAGGCGGCTCAGAAGCCCGAAGTATTAACATTTTAAGAGGGACTGAAAGGAGAAGATTAAAATGGCTAAATCAGCAAGATTCTACGGCACAGGCAGAAGAAAAAAATCAGTTGCCAGAGTGTATTTAATGCCCGGTAAAGGTGAAATTGTAATCAATAAAAGACCTATAGATGATTATTTTGGATTTGAGACCCTGAAAGTAATCGTTCGTCAGCCCATGGCGGCAACGGATACTGTTGACAAGTACGACGTTCTGGTTAATGTGCGGGGCGGCGGATATACAGGCCAGGCAGGCGCCATCAGACACGGTATTGCAAGAGCGCTTCTTCAGGTGGACGAGGATTTCAGACCGGTTCTTAAGAAAGCCGGTTACCTGACCAGAGACCCTCGTATGAAAGAGAGAAAGAAATACGGCTTGAAAGCAGCCAGACGCGCACCGCAGTTTAGTAAGAGATAAGGAATTATTTATATGCAATATGAAACCCTTGAAAATTTGTTCTTTTCAAGGGTTTTATGATATTTTTGTTGATTTTTATGATATAATTGCATATAATAAAAACAGATAGGAAACTATCTTTGGAGAGTTCCTGCCAGATAGTGGAAGATTTTAAACTCGTGGGGAGCAGTAATGCTCCCTCTTTTTTTAGAAAGGGCTAGAATGGAAGAATTTAAACTGTATAGTGTGTCAGACGAATACATAGAGTATTTGCGGAAAGTGTTCCCAAATGTATACCCAAGGG